>Ga0228710_1006355_pt1 | contig 17952 bp, 7 predicted proteins | sample MedpolnodulmetaG_FD_177995 | JGI IMG/M metagenome (GOLD analysis project Ga0228710, IMG submission 177995) | Root nodule microbial communities from Medicago polymorpha collected in Santa Monica, California, United States - pink nodules | ecosystem: Host-associated > Plants > Roots > Nodule...
ATAATGTCGACAATGTCATTTAAATCCATAAACTACCACATTGCAGTCAAATTAACTATAATCAACATTAACAAACACAATTCTAACTAATTACATCATTAACAATCCAAAAAAACAATAAAAATATAATTGAGGCATTTTACCGAACACGTAGTGTGCAATTTTCAAACAACTAAGTAATCTACCAATTTCTAAACCCTAAACTACCACATTGTACCCTAAACAACATCTAAACAACAATTCCTAAGTTAAATCATTACTAACAATTATAATCTATAACATGCAAGTAAAATTTTAAAAAACCGAAAAATGTAAATTTTCTACAAAAACTCAAAAATTTCAACCAAAATAATGCAAAGAAGTAGGATAGTCATCACTTACTTGATATTGTGGACGAATTTAGCTTTGAATGGCGCAAGAACGGTGAAATTCGGATTTTGTGGTAATTTTTCGTGTTTGGAAAAGTTGAGAAATGAGGGTCCTGGTTCTATGTTATGCTCTTAACTGACTTAAGTCACGCTAACATCTTAACTGGCGTGAGTTAACTTATGTAAGGGTAAAAGTGAAATTTCACTTGGGAATGAGCGAAACCATTTGGGTAAAGAGCAGGATTCCCTTTTAGTTACCTAATCTTAAATGGTGAAGACTTTACCACTGGAGATGGTCTAAAAAGGTAGTTTTACAAACAGAGGATTAAAAATTAACTTTTGTGAAAGTAGAGAGATGAGATGTGCATTTAAGTCAAAAACATATATCCATCACCTCTTCACAATTTTTCGGTTAAAGTTCATACTAGATCAAGGTCTTTACAAAGTACATATTAACTGCAGCAGATAAGTTTCAGTTAAAAGTTCATACTAGTTATTACACCAAAAACTTATATCCATAACTCTTCACAATTTCTCGTGACAATTCTTCCAGAAAGCCTTGTTTTAAGGACTGTAATGATCAGCAATCACGAAGGCACAAAGAAACACAAGCAACATTATAGTGTCATGTCCATAAACAAAAGAAATAATATGCCCCCCAGCCGCCTCATATCCAGTCCACTTGTGCCTAAACTCATCAACTTGTTCAATAATGCCAGCATTATACATTTATATCATACTCTATATATAGTAACCATGTTCCCAACTTTTCTTGTATCTTCTCATCAACACAAAAAAACTAGTTAAACTTATTTTTCCTATACAAAATTAGCCAACCATGCAATCCTCGTCGCAAAAATCCTATGTTCTCTCTTTCATTTTCCCATTGTTTATTTGTCTCTCTTATTTGAACCTCTTTATATCTGCTCAAGCATGCAACCATAATGACAAAAATGTTCTCCTAGAGATCCAATCCCATTTCGGAAACAATGCTTCCGTCTTTTCCACCTGGGATCCTAACACGAACTGCTGCCAGAACTGGACAAGCATCGCGTGTGACACGGATGGCTGTGTCAATTCGCTTATAGTCATTAATGCAGATGGCATCAACAACGACTTCCCATCCTCGGTAGGAAGTCTCCCATATCTTCAAGTTCTCCAATTCTCCGCTTTACCCCATGTGTTTGGTGAAATCCCTTCATCCCTTGCGAAGTTAAACAACCTTGTGCACCTCGACCTCAGCCTAAACAACCTCACAGGCCCAATTCCTAGTTTTCTTACCCTACTCAAGGGCCTCAATTTCATCGACTTCTCTTCCAACAACCTTTCCGGCCCAATTCCATCATCTCTTAGCCAACTTACCAACCTCATCAGCGTTAACTTTGGAGCAAACAAACTTTCCGGCCCAATCCCACCCTCCCTGGGCCGGCTCAAGAGCCTAAAAGGGCTCATGCTTTACGCCAACAGATTTTCTGGCTCTATACCATCATCTCTTGGTCAACTCTCTAGACTTAATAATCTCAACCTTCGCGCAAACCATCTAACCGGTTCAATACCACATTCCCTGAGCAAGCTCACAAACCTTAGCCTCCTTGTGCTGGACACAAACAGACTTAGTGGACCAATTCCATCGTTCTTGGGCCGTTTAAGAAAGATCACCTTAATCGTCCTAGCAAATAACCGTTTTTCTGGCTCAATTCCGGCCTCTCTCAGAAACCTCTTGGCTCTCTCTCTTCTTGATGTCTCCCATAACAAGCTCACTGGTTCAATACCCGAATTCCCCAAGAGCCTAACAAACATTGATGTTAGTTTCAATAGGCTTTGTGGCCCAATTCCCAAAAGGTGGTTCAATTTTGATTCACATTTTTTTATCATAATAAATGCCTTTGTGGTGCTCCTTTATCACCCTGCAAGGCTTAATACATTCAAGTTGAAAGATCTGATGTTTGTTTCTATTATTGTTTGTATTCAATGAAAGCTAGCGTGTTTATGTTGACACAACATTCATTAAAATATTCACACTGATCTTACAAGTTGAGAAGAGTTTCGGAAAACATATTTCCATAAATGAGTGTGGAACTATCAATGCAATATCACCTGATATGTTTGCTTCACAATATTGTTATTCTATAGGGATTTAAGATTAGGATTTTGTAGCTTTTCCTATTATGACGCATTATATGGGCCATCCTTGTGAAATTTGAGGTTCGGCTCTCATATTAAAAATATGCTCCTAATAAAATAAAAACGCAAATTTTTAAGAACAATCTTCTATTTAAATTGAAAATAACATTCATAAACATAAAAAATAATCGCCATTGTAACTAATACAAAAATAAATCCATATTCTAATCAATGATATGAAAATACAATTTCAAATGAATATCTTTATCAACCTTTCAGTTACTAGAAAGTTACTAGAAACAAGTTATCGAATTAGAGGCCCTGCTAAAATATATAATTAAAACTATCTTGAGTTATTTAATACTATATACTTTGGTATTTTGACCATAAAGCACATAGGTGTCTATAGCCTATTGTTAATTTGTGTTGTATACCAATGTTCTTTCCTGCCGCTCAACATTTTTCAGCTGCAGTTGACACTTTTAAGATCGGTTGAACCGACTTAAAAATGATGTTTGACATTTTAAATATATATTCCATAATTTGGGCCTCATACAATTTTTTTTTAAGCCCCCATAAATTGAAGCTAAGGCTCAGCTCTATAGAGCCGTTTGCACCCCTCAAGGTCGCCCCTATGTCTTTGCCTATCAATGAAGAGAATAAAACATTGTGTGGGTTAATTATATTATTAGCTCCATATTATAACATGCTAAACATTTAAGAAAAATATTGACTCCATATTACAACTATGCAAGTTTTTGAACGTGCCCGACATATGTTAGAAGAGTGGAAACTTGCACAAGAGATGAGGAAAACTGCAGATGTACTAGCAACAAATATTACTGCAGGACCGAGTATTACGAACAACGTATGATGATAGAAACCTACTCCAGGTAGAGTTTCATGTAATGATACTTCCTTCTCTTCCTCTCATAATAAGGTTGGTATATGGGTATGTTCCTTTGAGATGCCGACTAGTGTTTTGTCCTTGCAAAAACCACCTAGTTTTCCCCATTATGCTTGGTGGATGTTGGTGAGGCATTAAGTCTTTGTCAAGCGTTGCAGGGGTTGGTTGGGTTAGAATTTGATAATTACGATTTTTCTATGGATTCGAAGATTGTCGTTGATGTTTTCATTGGTAATAACAATAGTAATATCAACTTTGGGTGCATCATATGTCATTGTAAGCAGATGTGTAACACTTTTTACGAACACTTAGGTAGAGTTCAGATGGAGGTAAACAGATGGATCGTTCATGAACTAACATAAACAGCCCTGTTAAAAGATAGCTTCCAATTATTTATTAATGTACCGCCTTGTATTAATGACCTAGCTAATGAAATGAGTTGAATTTTCTCCTTAAAAATAAATATTTGACCCCCTACATTCCAAATTAGTTGGTTACATTTAAATGTTGTATATAAAAAACATTAATAGTCAAAATTGATAATTTTTTACTTTGAAATTCAAATGCGACAGTCTTATTTAGATCGGGTGGACATAAATATATTAAGGGCTTTGTCCTCCTTTTCTTCGAAAAGAAAATATTCTATAAATGCTCTATTTAGTGACGAAAATGCTATGTGTCTAAACATTATGAGGTGAATTGTATTCTCATTATTCCATTGAACTCATACAAGGCTCTATTTAGTAACCTCTAAAGTTAACTTATGTATCTAACAAACACTCCCCTAAAGTGAACCTTCTATCAAATTGTCCGGTTCACAAACTATCAGAATGGAACATATACATCAATATAGGCTAGACATTTCATAGTTAATTTCTCCCTAAGAGCTTGCAATAAGCTTCTAGCTTTAAGGGCTCGGTCATGATATCAGCAAGTTGATCTTGTGTGTTGCGGTGAACCAATTCCAATCCTTTATAAGATCTCTAAGAAAGTGATATCTCACATCCACGTGTTTGCATCTTCCATGGATCAAGAGATTTTTGGAATGCTTTATTGATAACATTAACCAAGAGGAAGCATCATCGGATTATGGATAACAAACAATCTAAAGTGTATTATCCAGTAACAATAAGATTAGCCAAATCGTTATTATCTATTAATAATAGGAAAGTAGTTTTAAATTCGTTTGTTATGCTAGGAGTAATAATAGGAAGTTTAGTTTAATATTTTGTGTATAAATAACTCCTTAGAGACTTTGGTTTATTATAAATAACTCTTGATTTAAAGAGTGCACTTTACTTTACCGTATCAATAAGATGCTTTCATTGAGAGGACACCTCCCATGGCATACCCATTTCACCCATCCTACACTAATCCATCTTATTTGACCCTCTCTATTGTTTTACCTTCATCCCCATCACCTAACCCATACACAACATATACCACTTTTTCTCAAAAAGCCACAAGAGATTTTGCTGAGTTAAACAAAACTTTTCAACAAACTTTCAAAATAGCATCAGCAGAACTCTTACAAACACTAGAAATTTTGAAAGAGGAAAGTGTTGAGGAAAATGAAGTTGAACCACGTAAAGAAGAAACTCAATTTGTAAGAGTATTGCCTCTCTAATTATGGAATCTTAGACCTTGAGAACAAGGTCAATTTTGAGGAGCAGAGTAGTGATAACATTAACCAAGAGGAAGTAAGGGCCCGTTTATTTTAGATTCTAAAAAAATGGATTTTCCTTTGTATTTTTAAAAATGATATTTTTTGAAATTTACTCAAAAATAGTAAAAAATTATTTCAAACTCATTTGATATAAGTTAAAAAAGAGATTTTTACATTCACTAACTTAAATATTCATTGTTCGAGATTTTACATAGTAAAAATCACATATTTTTTTAAAATGACATATTTCAAAAATGATTTTTATGAAAAGCTATTTGAAATAGCATTTTTTTTAGAGATTTTTTCAAAATTTTAGTATCAAAAAAAATTATAACTAAATGATGAAATACATAGAATGACATTTTAAGATAAATTATTCAAACAAATTTTTCATTTGAAACTTTTCTTGAAAATTTCTTTGTTAAAAAAATTATAACAAAATCACATTACACTACCAAAAACTATTCTGGAAAAAGGTATAACAAACGAGCCCTAAATTGGGACAACGGATAACATACCATGGTAAAGTGAAGGATTACATTACTATCCGGTAACAATAAGATTAACAAAATTGTTACTATCTATTAGTAATAGGAAAATAGTTTTAAATTCGTTTGTTATGTTAGGAGTAATAATAGGAAATTTAGTTTCATATGCTTGTATATAAATAACTCTTTAGAGGCTTTGAAAGGAATCAAAAAATACGAATTATTGAGTGACTAAAATTTGGAGTTTGGCACTAACTCGAAAAGTACACTTTACTTTACTGTATCATTTATTGATGAGATGTTATCACATTGTATCACTGTGCATTTACCTTGTGACTCCCCTAATTGATCAAGGATCCTTCTAAGCAAAACAACGTGACACACACATGAAACTACTTCTACAAACTCAACTTCTGTTGTGGACAATAGACTGCCTCTTATAAGACTAAGATACTGATCCTGATCCCAACATTAAAACATTTCCTGTTATCAAAATCACCTGTAAAATCTAAATCAGTCCATCCCTGGAATTCGACTATAGTGCTTTTCTTGTTTGGATTTTAAGAGGTTTTTTTTTAAATTTTTTTTTAATCCTCTTAGCATAATATATCATGACGAATGAATCTTGATTAAATCATTAATTACAAATCAAATCACTTTAAGGATTTGATGGACAATTTTGCTAAGTGTATCAAATCGTTATTTAGAAATAAAGTGATAAGTGAGTATCATATCCACAAGGATTATCGTTCCAACTAGGCAACTAACATTACTTATTATTAAACAAAAAAGAAAATGAAAACAGTAAATAAAAATAGTAAATGGGGGGAGTTTTTACTAGTTAAGTCTGATTGCGCAAAATAGTTGTGATTAGTAAACACAGATGTCTCAACATCCTCCCTATGATCTGCCTGTGGTATTATATTCAGAAACTGTGATGCAAATTGTATTCTTAGTGTTGCAGAGAATCTTGGAGCTGGTAATGCTTTTCAAGCTATTTGCATTCTTAGTGTTGCAAATTAATGTAAATTATTAGACACATAGTGATGCAACACTAAGAATACAATTTGCATCACTAAGTAATATTCATATACATAATAGACACAATAATTACATTAACAACTTTTTAAAAGAAAATTTAAAAAAAACAAGGATTTATATTTTATGCGGGAAATGCTAAGGGCACATGTTAAGGATCCCAAAGTGTTTTTTTTTAAAAAAAAGGATCCCAAAGTATAAATTCGATCTAAAAAATTGTGCCAATTTATTTTTTTAAAGGTTAAAAATTTACTTTATATGTACAGACGGACAGTGGAGATACACATTCTCTCACGGTGTAAACTCTAATAGCAACAACTGAAAAATTGTTGCGTTGAAATAACATTAATCAGTCAATCACGCAGCCCCGTCAAATTAAATTGGTGTATAATAGACTATAATAAATGCTACAAATTTAAATTGAAATTGGTGTATAAGCGTTCACCATTCACATTTATGGGGAGTGATTAGGTGATCCTAGAATAGACGTCTCTTTAGCTGCTGTAGAATTGTTTTGTGACAATTTTTAAACAACTCTTTCTTTTATATTAATATTATGTTTTTACTTTCTTTTTTTTCTCTCTACTAATTTTTATCAATAAAAAAATAATAAAATAAGATTGTCATAAAAATTATTATTAAATGGTTGTTCAAATATGATTGCTCAACTCTAATTTACAAGTGATATGTATTTTCTCTTGTATAAAAAAAGTGATATAGTATTTCCGCAACTATTAACTCAAACAATTTTTTTAATACTCGTGATTTTTTTGGATGGTACAAAGGGAGTATTAAATAGCTTTAATTCAACTCTCCATATCCCAATTTCTCTCACATGGATAATCCACATCCACTCTCCGTTGTCACAAAAACGTAGCATATTCACACATCAGATTCTTTAATGGAAAATGCTATGTCCACAGACACTTTTTAAGGCCTTTAATTACTCTTGAGCGTCTCAGCCACCTCTCCCATTGTACCACAATATACAGTTCGTTAAATCTTAAGACAAATATAGTGCAAGAAATGACTTTTGGTACCTTATATCACCTTGATGTTGTTATTGGTACCAAAAATTATTTCTTGCACTACTATCTCATGTTAGCATAATTTTTTCTTAATTAAAAATAGGTTAAAATGGTCGTTTAACTCAGATGTTTATAAATAGTAGTTTTCTACGTTTAGCTTCTCATCCAAACAAAACAAAAATATCAAAACAAAAATTATTAAAATAGTCTAATAATTTTTTAATATCCTCATGCTCTTTCCTTTTTGTTACGTGTCCCGCATTGAATAGATAAAAATGATTGATGTGATATTCAAGCAATGATGCTCTCATACATAATGGACTAGCCTTTTGGGTTGGACTTTCTTCATGGGTTTAAATCCTAACAATTGGTGCTTTCATTGAGAGTTCCACGAAAAAGGCTACTTATAGGTTGGATTAAGGTGTTCCACCGATTACTGATAGGTGAGTGAAGCCGTGAAAATGGAAAGGGCTACCATCATATTAGTGTAGATAGAGTGAAAGTCGTTGTGGACGTCGGCTCTTAAAGGGCGTGACAATGTTAGGAGTCCCACATCGAGTAGATAAAAGTGCTTGATGTAGTGTTTAAGCAATGAGGTTCTCCCACCTAATGGACTAGTCTTTTGGATTGAGCTCTTCTAATGGGCATAAATCCTAACACTCTCTTAGCCGTCTCCCTGACCCTAGGAAATGCATTTTGTAATGGTCAAGACATAGCCACCTCCCCCAAACCCAGGCCGCATTACAACCATCATCCACATCGAGTGGTACTGGCCTACTTGGTATCTCATAAGTGTCAGACTTCAGTTATTTTACATATTTATTCACAACATTTATTAACTTGTTTTGCAAGTAATACCAAGCATAACTCTGAAATTTAAGAAAATATAAAGTCCATATAGTTTAATACTAGTTAAAGCCAATTAGAACGAGATAAACAACAAAGGATTTTGAAGTGGAGTACATTCGTTAGGCGAGCTCAAGCAAATTAGAACGCAATTGTATTCGTCAAAAAAATGTTTTGTTATATATATATATAACAAAGAGTAGTAATACATATATATATAGTAGTAATATGTCAATTAATTTTGGAGTTATCATTTATACTAGCATAGAGGTGTATATATTTTTTTAATGACAAATGTTAATATGTTAAACACATACAAAATTTGAATGGTATATATGAGTTAACTTAACAACAAATATTAAAATTGATGACAAAAGACATCATGCCGACTAAAAATTAAAGAAAATTTGGGTTTGTCTAATTTCAACCTCTAAAAAATATTTCAATGTTTGACCTTTAGCATTATTGGTAACAATTGAATTTAATAACAACAAAGAAAAGATAACAAAAATAACATTCAATTAAAATTTATTAAAAATAACAAAGAAAAGATAAGATTCAATTAAAATTTCCGTCACTGATTTCCTTCTTTAATTTTGCTTTTCTTAGTAGTGCAACACCGCACTAGACAATGAACAATACAGTGTCACACTTAGACCAAGAAATCACGAAGAAAAAAAACCAAGATCTATGTGAAAAATGATTATTTAGATTAAATATAGAGAAAAAATTAAAAGGGGTGATTTTGGATTAAAAATTGATCCAAACCCCTCAATAAAGAGATGAAAGAGAGAACTTAGGGAGAAAAAACAAGGGTGTTGGAAAGGAGGAGCATAGACAAATATTAATTTTAAATTTTATAAAACTAAAATTACGTTTACCGTTTTTCAATTATGTGTCTTCGTGAGCTTAACTCAGTTGATAAAGACAATACATTAATATATGCAAGGTTCAGAGTTCAAACCCCGGCCACTACCAACAAAATTCTGTATTTTCTTTTAGTAAAAATAAAATATTAAATATTTCATATACAGTATGAAAATTATAGAGAGATCGTATATAAAATTAGATTAGATAGTTTATACAAAGTATATGGACTTGGGAACAACATACCTGACCCAATTTTTCAATAAAAGTAGACGTGGGGGTATGATATGGTTGGATGCATTCAATGGTTGAAGTATACATCTTTGATTACTATGTCTTCAAAGGATCATATCCTCATTATTTTATGCCTCCTTGTTTGACCAACTTTCACTAAAACAGAGATACATCCTGGCAGCTACGATTTCTATTTCTATAAATAGCAAAGCTTAAAACCATACTTATCACCCAAACTTGAGTACTCTCTCAACACAAGCTCAAACCACCTCTTATTTTTTTCAACTTAAGAAAAAAACTCCAAAATTAAGATGAAGACTCCTCCAAACATGTTTCTCCTACTCCACTTAACACTTCTCTTCCTTTCTTCTATCTACTTCTCTACATCAAATGCTGATGATGATGAGTTCTTCTGCAATGCTGATGACAAAGCCACCCTCCTCAAAATTAGAGACCATTTTGGTGGCCCCAACGGACGCCTCTCCGACTGGGACAACAGTACAGACTGTTGTATGGACTGGAGCTTCGTCGGATGCGGAAATCCCAGACCTGGCCGAATCACCGTTGTCACATTCAGCCGTGGCTGGGGTCTTTCGGGTACGCTTCCAGCAGAGTTTGGCGACCTCCCATATCTTAACTTCCTCTCATTGGCTGAAATGCCGAAAGTAACTGGGCCAATTCCTAACTCTTTCAGCAAACTTAAAAGACTACAGAAACTCGACCTTGGCTCCAACAGTCTTAGTGGCCCGATCCCCACCTTCCTAGGCCAGTTGAAGAGGCTAGAAGAGGTTGATTTGTCTAACAACAAGTTAAGCGGTGTTATTCCTGCGTCGCTCGGCTCGCTACCATCTCTTTCGCAGTTCAATGTCAGCTTTAACCAGCTGTGTGGTGCGATCCCTACTGGGTTGAACAAGTTTGCAAAGAGTTCGTTTGATCATAATAAATGCCTTTGTGGTGCTCCTTTAGCAGCTTGCAAGTGAGGCTCACCAGCAAGTATATAAAAGTAATATATTTGAGTCATCGTGTGACAATTTTATTGCCCTAAAATAATGTTATGTGTTCAGTATTCATGCATAAAGAATACTCCCTCTGTAATACTCCTATTATCTCTTTTGGTAATAGAATCATATTAATAAAAAAAATTACCTCAAATTTTCTAAATTTCCACAATTAATAATATAAGCTACATTTTTATATCTGAGATTAAAATATATGGTATTTTTAAGCTTAAAATAACGGCAAAATTTGTATAGTCAATTTTGGATGTCATATGAGTTGACATTATTCAAGTCGACAATGAGAAATCACTACAAGAAAATATCAATATAACTTCCAAAATCTTGCTTAATTTGTACTTGATTGGTTGTGCTCTTGGACTGCTAACAATTCGTTCGTTCCTTTTTACAACATTCATTTAGTTCCGAGTCTTTATTTTTTTGAATTCAAAGATACTATTCTTTCAGTAATTTTATTCAGAATAAAATAAAATTAACAGCGATGCTAAATATTACAAACCAATTTGCACATGAATAACAAGAATGTGACAATTTAACAGCGATGCCTGTGTGTTTGTGTAAATCAACGAACCATGTCTATTTGTCCGTTTCGTTAGTATGTGTTTCGTAAGAATGAGCATTAGCCTTTTTTCAATCTCTCTCGGAAACACACTCTATACAAGAAGCATAGAATAGAGATACAGCAGAGGCAATAGTCTGTGAAACAACCAAGGTAAGCTTGCAATCCATCATAGGAACTTGAGCTTCAATTGTTATGTAGTTTTTCCAATTGTACTTTAATTGTGATTCCAATTATGTAATCAATCATTTGTTAGCAATTCAAATTACCTGTAACATGACATGGTATTAAAGCTTTCACATCAACTTGTTTTGATTATGTAAACCATGTTAAATTTTGGTCTTGCTTGATTCTACCAGAAGTCAAAGAATATTGAATAAGTTTTCATGATGTTTTGGTGACTTGAGACTTTGCTCGATAAGAGACCTTTGGACTAGTGAGAAGTTTAAATTTGGATATGATTAATGTGTTTACAGCGCGGAAATAATTTGTTGTTTTAATTGAGTAATCGGTATCCACTGCACAATTCAATAGTTTTCGTACATTGATTATACTTACTTCAGGAATTTGGAAACATTTAGAGGTAAATGGCTTAGATAGATTACATACTTCAGGAATTTGGAAACCATTAGCCAAACTGTCATATCCGATAGGAGTCCATTGTTGGTAGTTCAAGTTAAAGTCTTGATCGTCATCTTTTTCGGGTTTGCAGAACAGATTCTTGTTATTCTTCGTATATTGGAATTCATCAAGTAACCCTTTTCCTTTACCTTTATTGACAACCGGAGGAGTTGGATTTCATTGATAGTCCATAGTAAGTTTAGACTTGGACTTTGAGGATTTTTTCTCTGTTTGAGCATCCATTTTGATAACTTTTCCACGATCTGTGATTAGTGTCGATGTTGTTGAGTCGTAATTTTCTTCCTCATCTTTACCACTGTTGTCAGGGTACTTTGGTGACTAATCAAAGCAAGTACAAATAACAAATGTAGAACACTATTATTAGCATATACAATAAATTTCAAACATAATCAAATATGAAACAATATTTGGAACATAACTACACATTATCAACTATTAAAAGTGGTCATATGAGGATTTATTACTGAAAACTCAAAGGACAGCACATAACAATCTCTAGGTTTCTAGGTAAGCACATAACAATCTCTAAATTTCTAGGCTTTATTCCAGAAAACTCAAAGGACATGTAAGCACATAACAATTTCTAGATTTCTAGGTTTTCTTTGAGATAACTACAAAGGACATGTATAGCTAATTTATAGATTTCTATAATTTTTTTGAGAAAACTCAAAGGACATGTAAGCACATAACAATTTCTAGATTTCTAGGCTTTATTCCAGAGAACTTCATAGGACATTTAAGGACATGTAAGCACACAAAGTCACACAATCACTTTAAAAATACCAGAGTGGATAAGTACCTTGATGAAATCACAATAACCTCTGATCTGAATTCCTTGCTCTTGCTTTCTGTAAATTTCTCTTTCATAACAATTGTAGTTTTTTGAAAGCCTTTTTTGAACATCTGGATTTGAATACTCTTGATTTGGAGTACCTTTGTTTTAGTTTCCATCTTTCTTTGTTCTTGTTAATTTTCTGCTCTTATTGTTGTCTGGTGTTCTAGTACGTTTTCTTGGAGCCATTTCCAGCCATTGTTGTATTTTATTTTTATTTTTGTTGTAGTTTTAAGACTCTAAGGTCGTACAAAAAATGGTCTATTTTGTGGTAGTGAATTAGTTCACAGTAATAATAATAATAATAATAATTAAGATTACTAGTGGAATATCAACCATTTAGTTTAGTTTGTTGCAAATTTCTATGAAACTTAACTCACTCGTTATTTGTAACCTTACTAATTAGATAAACTATGTTGAACACTAGTAGTCTTAACATTTGTAATTGGTAGTAATTGCCCAAATTTTAAAACGCATACCTAGATCAAGTGATAAACTTCCCAATATTTATTAGTCATTTTTCCTTTTTAAATTGACTATCTTTCTTTTGTGGGTATCTAGGAAGTTTGGTAATATCAACATAATGCCCGGTGGTTAATCAAGTTCAAAGACAAAATATAGGGAGAATGGAGAAATACTTACTGCTTGAGGTACATTATAGGTATATAATTATGTTTTTATTCCTAGGAACATTTGCTAAACTATTTATCTTATTGACAAGCGTATGGAGAGATTAGACCATCGTTTGTTGAGAAATTTGTCCACAAACTTGGAAAAGAATTTGTTTTGATTGATGCACAATTCAAAATTCACAAAGTTAAATTCAATCAAAACATTGAACATCCATTTCTCACTGATGGATTGATAAAGTTAAGGTAGTCTACTATGACATCTTGTCATGTAACTAACAATGGGAAGTCTACTATTTTTTCTTCTTCAACCACTCAGGCTAGACTGAATCAAATTGTTTCTCATTTACATTTTAAAATTGGTTCTCTCCCTTTCACTTATTTGGGAGTACCAATCTTTAAAGAAGAAAAAAAACCTATTCATCTGCAGCCTATAGAAGTCAAAATAAGGTTGAAACTCTCTAATTGGAAAGCTAGTCTTTTATCAATGGCTGGAAGGATTCAGCCAGTGAAATCAGTTATACATAACATGCTAACTTATAACATTGCTATCTATTCCTGGCCTATATCTCTACTTAAAGATTTGGAGAAAAAACATTAGAAATTTTATCTGGATTGGAGATAAGGAGAAGAGGAAACTTGTCACAGTCTCATGGAAAAAATCTGCAGACCTCTAGCTCAAGGGGGGTTGAATATGAGGTTTTTGATCACTTTGAATAATGCTTCCAATTTGAAGTTCTGCTGGGGGCTTCTCAAATCTCAGAATTCTTCGGCTTTGCTTCTCAAACATAGAGTTCTCAGGAATAAAAGAACCAAAAAGCATCACATTTTCTCTTCCCTTTGGAGCAACATAAAAGAAGAGTATTTGGTGATTTTAGAGAATTCAATTTGGGTGCTTGGTGATGGCTCTGATATCAACTTTTAGACTGATTCTTGGTGTGGATCATCCTTAGCATTTCTCTTCAACATCCCTTTGGCCATCAGGAATCTCCTGCAATAAACTGTAAAAGATTACATCTCGAGCAACTAATGTCATATCCCTCCTTAACTTATTCAGATGTTCCCTGCTTTCCTCACACTGATTCTACAAGTTTCTATTCCTGATGTTGTCCAGAATGATGAGCTTATGTGGAAACACTCCACTTATGGTGACTTTCTTCTGAAAGAAGCTTATGAATTCAAATCTCAGCAGCTTCAATAGAGTTCCTACAAATGATAACCTAATGCTTAGAGGATGCAATATTACCTCAATGTGCAGTAGCTACTTCAGAAGCACATACAGTTCTTTTCATCTTTTCTTTGATTGTATGTTTGATGTTACGTTGTTGTCTTGGTTTGCTAGATCTCTTAGTATGAATCTCCATTTTACATCAGTGGAAGACATATGGAATGTTTGTGATAGGTCATGGTATCCACAATGTAGAGTGGTTATCAAAGATGCAATGGTTAATATCCTTAACACCATTTGGTTTGTTAGAAATTAAGCTAGGTTCAACAATAAAATCATCACATGGAAGTCATCTATTTCATCAATTATTGTAGCAACCTCTTTATTTGGTAATCACACTTCAAAGACTTCAAACAACTCAATCAGAGACTTCTCAATCTTAAAGATCTTCAAATGCAACATTCACATCCTAAGATTCATGAAGTCAAAGAAGTTTTGTAGAAACTTCCCCTCTTCAACTGGATCAAGTGCAACATAGATTAGGTCTCCAGTGGTAATCCAAGAAATTCTGCTTGTGTGGGTATTTTCAGAGACCACAATGCAGATGCTCTATTTTGTTTCTCATAACCTTTAGGTATTTCTACTTCTTATCAAGCTCAACTTTGTGGTTTCATGAGAGCTATAGAAATTGCAAACTAGAAGCAATGGCATAACATTTGGATTGAGTCAGATTCTGCTTTAGTGGTTCTTGCTTCAAAAAGCTTTAATCACATTTGTTGGAACAAAATTTGTTTAACATTACCCTTTGAGTTTTGATGATAACAAGGTATTAAAAATTGTCAATTGGATATACTAATATTTGTTCAAGTGTGCAGAACCATAGACAAAAATTTCAATGTCTTATTTAAGCCTAAGTTCTTGAAGAACAAATGAGAGCAATGGAATAAACAAGAAGGAAGCTTGAAGTTTTGAAGAGTAGAAGTTCTGAAGACAAGAAGTTTTGAAGACAAGAGGTCCAGAAGAAGCTAACGTCATCAGAAGCACTCTCCTCATCAGAAGCTAGTTCACCAGAAGCTGACGTCATCAGAAGTTCTGAAGAACGTCAGAAGCTGATAGACTGAAGCTTTTCAAGTGTTGTTGAAACGATGATTTAATCACGTCTATCATTGCAGAAGACTAGAAGAATGTAGCAACGACTATTTCAAAAGGATTTGAAGGCTTTGGATGCTTATTCTTTGGAGAGAGTTGAAAAAAGACATTTTTACGAAGTGTACAACCACTATCTCTACTACTCTGTTTTTATGTCTGCTAGTACAAGAACAACAGCTGTGCCTGCAACAGTGTTCCTCCAGACTGGGAATGGATTTGAAATTGATCCTTCATAGGACAATAACCAAATCAGGCAACAGATCATTGGTAATTTGATCAAGCTTCAAACGACTCTTTTTGATGTGCTGACATTATACAACGTCTCTTTCACACCTCTATATAAAGGAGTGAAGACATAGAGAATTGCAAGACTCATACAACAATTTACAAGTGCCAAAACTCTGCTGAAATTGTTTCACATCAAAGTTCACTTATAATTTCTTAACAACTTTCATATCTTAGAAATTCTAGAGTCTTAAAGAGTCTGTATCTGATTTGTATCGTGAACACCACTGATTGTATATCAAGTGTTCAACCTTAAACAAATTTCTTTGTAATTCTGTTTGAATAGAAGTCTCTTGCAGTTGTGCTTGAGCAAAGGAAGTCTCTTGATTTAGTTCTTGAGGAGGGGAAGTCTCTTGATTAAGTTCTTGAGCATAGGAAATCTCTTGCAGTTATGCTTGAGTAGTTTGAACTCTCTTGCTAGTTTGAGCAGTGAGCAATTGTAATCAGATACTACATTTTAGTGAACTTTCCTTGGAAGTGCAAGGGGGACTGGACTACTTCCGGTTTGTGGAAGGAACTTGTATAATTGCTTTGTGTCTTTCTTTTCTCTCTCTCTCTCTCTGTTTTATTCGCTGCATCTAGATTCTGAACATCACTTCAGAAGCTGAACTCTATCTGCTTCTGAACAGTGAATTTAGCTTAGGAGAAAACGAAGAAAAAGATAACACAATTCAACCCCCTTCTTGTGTTTTTCTCACCTTCAACATTCCTTGGTGCTTAAGAAATCGTTGGAACAATGCAATGGAGATTTGTTGGTTACTCACATTTATAGAGAGGGAAACCGGGTAGCTGACTTATTGGCAAACCATGGCCTAAGTTTGCAATCCATCCTTTTTTGGCAAGATGCTCATGAGTTCATTAGATCTTGTTCTATTAGTAACAAAGCAGGCAGGCCTAATTTTAGATTTTCATCTTGATTTTGGGAGTTTTGGTCTAGTCCCCTCCCTTTTGTATTCTTCTCCTCTTTTCAATTAATTTTGGGTTGGTTAGCTTCTTTGCTACGACCCTTTGTGGTGGTGATTTTCCTTCAATGTTCGCCAACCATCAGATCTGCCATCCTAAACCACTAGCAACCACCACCTTCATACCACTTCCACTCGCAGCTACTCACCTATCCCACCATCTTTGCTGGTGTTGATAGAAAGAAAAAAGGTAGAGAAAGAAGTAAGGGTGTTCAATTCCAAACTGATCCAAATAAAACCGCAAATCGATCTAAATAAACCGAAAACCGCACAAAACCGAATAATATTGGATGTGTTTGGATGATATTTTATGAAAAGCGTTCGGATTGGATCAGATTTTGGATTGAATTTTCTTAACCAAACCAAACCGAGCCGTATACATATACTTTAATATATATTTCCATTTTTATAAGTGTAATATATTATATTAAGCTATTATTTATTTTCTTTTTAATTCTTTTAATACTACATATGGGTTTAATTTAATCAATTTTGTTTCTATTTCATATGTTTCAAAGATAATCAATCATTTTTATTTTGTACTATTTTTTTTTTAAAATCATATGTTATAGTTTATATCAAACCTATTATTTTATCATATTTTTATAAGCTTATTATTAATAAAAAAGTTACAATTTGTAATTTGGATATCCAAAAACTAATCCAAATTAAACCGCATTAAATTGGATCAGATCAGATCAGTTTTATAAAATTAATCATCCAAAACCAAACTGAACCGCATATAATCTTATCTTTGGATTGGATGAGTTTTTGCCTCAAAACCGGACCGCGAACACCCATAGATAGAAGGTTTGATAGTGAGAATCCTAAGACGTTGGTATGAAAATGACGATTTTAGTTTTTTTTCTTTCAAAAATTCTGAATTTTTTGACAATGAATGTATGAAGAATGATGATGAAGAGAATGAGGGGTCGTACACTTAAGTCATGGTTTAATTGTAAACTTATGCTCAATGACATTAATTTTAGAGCCCTTATACATGGATCACCTTAGGTGGTGTAACGCCCGTTTATTTTATTTTTGGTAGAGTTTAGAGTCCTATTTAATTGATTTATGTGATTATGTGATTTGTTTATTTAATTAAATGGTTTTATTAATAGTTAGTAAGAATAAGATAGGAATT
>Ga0228710_1006357_pt1 | contig 17947 bp, 7 predicted proteins | sample MedpolnodulmetaG_FD_177995 | JGI IMG/M metagenome (GOLD analysis project Ga0228710, IMG submission 177995) | Root nodule microbial communities from Medicago polymorpha collected in Santa Monica, California, United States - pink nodules | ecosystem: Host-associated > Plants > Roots > Nodule...
CCTATGATATTTAGTCCCTGATTTTCTTAATATTTTTTTAAAAAAAAAAAAAAATTTGGGCCAATGCATGTCAATAAATTAGTCCATGTATTGTTGTTACAAATAAACTTTTTTTATTTATTTTGAACGCACATTTCTTTATTTTTTAATTATTAAATATATTAGATAAATCACTAATTACAAATCAATCATTTTTTTAAAAGAAAATCAATCATATTTATGTGTGGTAAATCGTAACATTAAACCAAATTATTTGATTAGAAATTTGTTTATCCGTGTTTGGCACGGGTTCCATAATAGTTTCTAATAATTTTAAATGGTGGTCCATGATATTTAGGGATGAGAATAGGTCAGGCCGGCCTACAAGAGGCTGCAACTTAGCCTACGACAGACCATACCATACCAGATTTTTTTCTTAAATAGAGAAGACCTAGACTTTTTTTAAGCCTATTTAGGTTAAAAGGCCAGACCACATGCCTCTCAAAAAGCCTCTCAAACCTATTATGCCAGCCTATTTAAGTAATATGAATAATATTATTTATTATTTTATTTTTTTGGTCAAATTTTTTATTATTATATTATATTTTATACTTTGAATTAAAATATAAATTTGTGAACTTTTTCAATAATTTAAGTTTTATTAGTATACATTAATTTTTTGCATATATAACTTTATTATTATAAACTAGAATAGAAGTATGATACAATATATAGTTGAATTCCTTAAAAACTCGTGTTGATTATGAAAAGAGAGTTTAATATAATTCAACTATTAGTTCGCTAGTCGATTTAAACTTAGATCACATTGCTTATTTAAAGATGTTCATAAGATATAAGCTTTTAAACAGGCTAGCAGGCCGTATCAAGCTTTCAGAAGGCCAGACTTAAGCTTTAAAAAAATATGGCAGGTCAGGCTAAGGCCTTGCAAAACCTAGTTCGGTCTAGACGGGAAAGTCAATTTTGACCTTGGTCAAATTGAAAAATTTATTGGGGTCAATGCGGCATTTTCAGCTTATGTCATATAGCTTGAACATTTTTTATCACGTTTTAATAGTATTATTTTTACAGTTGTGCATTAGACAATCCTTGGTAGATAACAAATCATACACATGAAGAGAACTGGAAAAGTCAATCGTGACCGTGCGTGTAAATAAACAACGAACCTATGAATCAATTTGATCAAAAAAACCAAATTGTATTATTTATTTTGTTTTGAATCCATTGACTCGTTCTTTCAACTACTTGGATCTTGGTCATCAAGAAAACATACATAACTTATCAATGTCAATTTCAAAACCACCCAATACTTCCATTATTATTAAATTAAAGGCATAGTCTTATTAAATAAATTTCATAGATTAGAGAAGAGAAGAGAAGAGAAGAGAAGAGAAGAAGATGCTTCCACTATTGAAGCTTGGAACGCTAGCTTTGAAAACTCTGAGTAAACCACTAGCTGGTAAACTGAAACAACAAGCTGCTATTCATCCCAGATTCCGCCAACTCATCGTTAATATGGCTCAGGTAACTTACTTTCATATACTTGGATTCGATTACTGTTCTCATTCATTTTAATTTATCAAAATAATAATAATAATAATATTAATTTGAAGCTGAGAATTACTTGATAGATGCAAATTATTGCAATGAGGAGCCAAAGTTGTAAACTTTATGGTATATTAGTTTTAGTTTCAAAGTGTTTTAGACTTTTTGGTGTAGCGGAACATAAGGGTTTATGAAATGTGTTGTAGTAAGTAAATATTTGGGGAAAATGGTGTGTGTTTTCCACGTCCGAATTGGCCAATCTGAAAGAAATGGTGAGGAAAATGTGACAAAGCAGTTAAGAAAGAGAAGTTATAGAATTGGTTAGGTAGTTAAAGTTGTTGAGGGAAAGGGTAGAGGAGGTAGGGATTCAAATTATGTTAGTATTAGGAAACTGAGAAATGAGGTTGTTGTGAAAGGGGGAAACGGGTAAACCTTTGAAATTAAAAGTCCCTCCTTGCCGGCAAACCAAGCTGTCCGGATCAGGTACAATGGAATTTGTCAATTTGATGTTTTTTTCCCCTTGATTTGGAATAATCTAAGAAGGATTTAGAATTGTTGTTGTCTTTTTGTGTATTGCCTTTCTCCTTACTTGGTCATACATTTGTCATTTTGTGAGTGTGATGATGCCAAATTTCTGCCTTATTATAATCTAGAGAACATAAGTAAACATGTTCTCAGAAAATTAATCAAACCTTCTAGTAACAATCCATATTGTCTGTGATAAGAGATGTAACAATTAAAGTCAAACTTCACTGTATCTGATAAATATTGATTCATAAAAGAAAAATTAAATTTTGGTTCAACTGTCTATAAGCATCTTACTCCTTTGCTTTAAGTTATTACTTTGACAATGCCTTCTGGCTTTTATTCTTCTCTATTCACTATGACAAGTCTTGTTTTAAATGAGACAGTCTGTGATCTGCTTTTTCATTTTGGTATAACTGTGTTTTAGGATCAACCATTTTAAGTATTAGCTGTTTGCAGTTTGTATGTTGGCATTGGATATAATGATATGAGAAACTATAACATTGGTTTTCTTACCTTTTAATTTTGGAAACAGAGTAATCATCAAATTACAACAAAGATGCAAAGGCGTATATATGGACATGCAACTGATGTTGAGATTCGCCCTTTGAATGAGGAAAAAGCTGTTCAAGCTGCCGTGGACCTTATTGGAGAACTCTTTGTCTTCTCGGTAATATGGATTTGAAATTTGGAATTGGCTAAAGCTATTTTACTTATTTTTCATAATTATTGAAGACAGGGATTTCATTTATGTGGGAAGTTATAACCATTCACTTGGATCTAGTTAACTTTGTTGGTACAATCTGCTACGTGCTGTTTGATGATATATAATTTTGCTAAGAACTAAAAGCAATAAATAAACGTTATTCTGTGAAATTCGACGCGGTTAACAAATATGTGTTCTTGACTCTAGTTAATTCCAAATATCAAGCATTGTCCATGTAAAATTTGAATTTCTCAGTTCTTGTGATTGCATTTTGAGGTAAAATTACATTGAAAGAAAAGGCTTTGCTGTTGTTCCCCCGTTTTTTCTTTTGACTTCTTTGGTATAAATCTTGTTGGTAGTTACTGAAATTTTGAAAGTTGGACTTGAACTCCGCACATGGTTAATTTTGAAAGTTTTTATTTCCGACGAGTTAGTTGGTAAGATGTTATACTGTTGAGTTAATTCTTAAACTATTACAAATTATGGTCCTAGGACACAAAAACAAGTTAACTTGTATGCAAATACTCTTTTTGTCAAACTCACAACGGCAAAATTTGAAAAACTCGGTAAATCTTGACTCTGCTGGCATGTATATATGAGCTTGTATTTACTCATGTTTCCTGGAAAAACACAGTTGGTGAATTTTGTTGGTTACTTGAGTCTTGAGTTTAGTTGCCTCCATTATACAATATTTTTAATGCTTATATTCATGAATGTAATTTTATGTTTTTACTATTATTCTGTTTTGTTTTGTAACTTAGCAAAGTAATAGTGTAGAGCCAAATACACCATACTCTTTGGGGGTCAAGAATTGAGTTATGCTGTTGATGACTCTCATACACAGGACTTGAGAATAGAAATCATTTTGTACCAAAATAACTTGTGTGTATCATGGTAGTCAAAATCTCGATTTTAATCTTAAAATCTTACGATTTTGCGATTATACGATTATGGTTGCAGTTGTGGAACTACAGAAGGCAACTTAGTTATTGTTTTGTTTGAGACTTATGAGTTTAATTGCATAAGTATTTCAAGTGTTATACTACTGTTATGTGAGTGATAAGGTTTTTTTTTTTGTTTTATGCTATTTTATATGCATATATTTGAGATTTATGAATTTTGTGTAATCTTACAATTAGTGTTACGATTGCACGATTTACGATTTAACGTCTCCTTTTTTATTTTATATGCCTAAAATCTCGATTTTGACTACCTTGGTGTGCATAATCACATGCCTTGTCCTTGATTGTTTGCATCTGTACTTATCGTAGGTGGCAGTTGCTGTCTTGATCTTTGAGGTACAAAGAAGTGCTAGATCTGAAGCACGGAAGGAGGAGATACGAAAGCGAGAGCTAGAGGTAATTTCAAATATTCATCTAATACACATTTTTTACATCGTGTGTCTCATATAGTTCCAAACTTTTCAAGTTTTCTTTCCCTTTCAATTCTAGCTGTTTATTTCTTTCGGTTCTTGTTTTCAAAATTGCTCTAATTTTTTGTTTATATATTATCTTATCATGCTTCTTAAGTTCTTATGCTAAAATATTGCATTTTTCATCTGCTACCCGTTTTCTAACACAGAAAGTTATGCCAATGCCTTACGGTCCTTTATACAGTTCTTTTCATTGATGTCCTTAAGATGCTCTTCTCGTTCTCTTTCTTGGACCACCAGGACCAAATTGAATAGGTTATGATACACAGGGCTTCAAATTTGAGGTTTACAAAGATACATGATCACTTTGTTTTTCAGCTTTTGATTAATTTAAAGTTTAAACCCTATGTTGTTTTTCCCCAAAGTTTGCATAATGCTTTGTTTAAAAAATTGTGAAATAGTTAAATTGACAGTCATGCTCAATCTGAAAATAAAAACTTCTATCTATTAGTACATTGTACTAGACCATTTGTGAAAAGGATGCAGGAGGACTGTATCAAATGTTTTAGTCAACGTGCTATGTTTAAAATGAACATTACGACAAGTACAAGTCTGAACTAGCATGCCTAAATTGAGTGATATATTTAAGGCCAGACATTTTCTTATATCTATCTATCTGAGTTGGGTTTGTAGAGCATCTCTGTCAAAGAAAATGTGGTTTATGTTAATAATTCATGACAACTTGTACTCCTCCTAGTTTGTATGATCAAATTCATTGACGCTGGTTCCCAATTCAGGCTAACTGGGAAAAGTTATTTATTAGTTGAGGTTTCTTATACAAGTCATCATTGTTCATTCTTCTTTAGGCTGTGAGGCAAAAAAATGACGGCTTGGCGGAAGAAGTAGAACTTCTTAAGCTTAGACTTCAAGAACTGGAACAGCTGGCCCGGGGACGTGGACTCACTGGCATTCTAAATTTCAAACACATTATTAGTAAGGAAAATGAAAAGACGGAGAAAACTGCTTGACCTGATGAAAAGAATAATTACTTTTCACAGATTTTTTTCCCATTTATCTTTGGCATAAATATAATTCTGACACAGTTTCTGATTCATTTGAGGATCTCCTCAACAAGAAATTTTTTTCACTACAGTTTGAAACTCCAAATTCTGCATTTGTATTGAGGATATGGTTATCTCACTGATTGAAATGTTCTCACCGTATTAGTCAAAATAATCTGTAGAGTCTATAGTTTTTGGTGACAGTCAAAGATGTGACGCGATCACACGAGTGGAAAATTTATCAAATCAATTGTACCATTTACTTTGTTAAGTCCATTCTATATTCCTTAAAAAAAACATTTTATTTTCACATGGTTACTTTCTCTTTCTGCATGAATGAATATACAGGCTAGTGATTGCTTGTATGCATTGCTAAATAGCAAGGACCTCATGTTCTTATTGATTAAGCATGGCTATAGAACCACAGTTGAAAGCAATTTTGTGTTTAAGATGATGATGACAATTTTAGCCTGTAATGTGTGGCATCAATTGATTGCAAGCACAACCAGCCACCCACCACCCCTTTTTATGTTTCCTTTTGAGAAAAAAAAAATAGAGGATTATGACCATGAAATGTGGTTGGTCTGTATGATTGAAAACATGGGATGTAAGTAATCTTAAACAGATATTATATGCGTTAAACAGTTGTAAAATACTCCCTTTAAGAAAAGAATCTAAACGGGAATACAATGGATGGTGCTGGAAGGGTGCTCTATTCCTTCCTTCCTTACACTCACTGATCATATATCATTCATTCATCCAATAGACATTTTATTTGTTATAATTGGCAATTAATTATCATTCATTTTTTTTTTTTTTTGAGGGATGTGCTTTTTCTTTATTTTCTTGTGTTGGATCTAAGTGGCCAGTTAATTTCAAAATAATTTGTTTTTGACTGCATAATCGCTCTATGGTTTTAATCTATTTCAGATTTTCAACTATTTGTAGAAGAAATAGTGAAAATAACTATCTTTTCAGTTTTTTTTAAGGACTCTTTTCAGTTTTTTGTTTCCACTAAAAAAAAATCCCAACATATCTACCACCTTATCATCACATTTCAGTATTTTTGAAAAATACAAGCTTTATGGTCTATTATTAGTCTTTCATCTTTGACATAATTCTTCACTGCAAAGTAGTCTTTCATTTATGGCATGATCAAATGAAATTTGATAATGTTTTAGAAAGCAAACAATCCTAATATTTATTCGATTTCTTATCTCCTAGTGGTTTCATTGTGTCAGCACTAACCAACAAAATTGCTTAGAAATGAGAAAACCAGCAAGAAGAAAAGGGAAACACGCATGCACATACATTATGCCCTTTATATCTCTTGAAGTAATTAAGATGAATAAAGAAAATTTTAAAAGAGTTACAATTCAATTTATATATTTATAGGGAAGAAGAAAACTTGACAACAAACTTCACCAACAACAAGAACGTTGGTTTGAAGGACCACTAATTTTGGTATGTGATGCCGTTGATGATATTGGGGTGGTTGTAAGAAAATGACATCCTATATCCAAAATATCATTGAAAAGTTTGTCAATAATTTTACTGAACATTATCTTTGAATTTGATAGAATTTTTTAAACCTTGTTTTTTCCTTTCGGTGATAGTTGACATGTTTTGCTATCCTAATTAGTAAAATTTGGAATACACGTAAATTTGAAATATATAATCTACACACAATAAAATCCTTTATGTGTAAACAACATTACTCTATAACAGATCTTTCAAAAAAACATTACTCTAACAGAGAATGTAATCCTAACTAGTAACTACTTAACTGTAGCAGAGTGTGAGTGTCCCTTGATTTTATTTTCCCGCTTCCATAAGCATATATGTGTTCATTTTTTCTCTCTAAATTGTGTCTTTGGTTCAACACTATGCTCACGATTTTTGTTGGTTCTGCTCGCCAATGCCTCTAGTTATTTTTTTCCTTATTGTTTCAATCTGTTGTTAGACTAGTTTCCAAAATGAGTTTGTGCTCCTACCCTCATTTTTCTTTGTAAATGAAATGAAAATAGGATGAATCTTTTGCTTTGATTTGACTTAATTCTGTGATGGTGATGTTGAAATCTTTGTTTTAGAATTTCACAACTTTTGGGGTGGAGAATGCCTTGGAATATGCTTTTGATCAATGACCATTATAAACTTATCCTGAAGCTGTTTGCATTTTCTGGTCACTCTCTATGGCCATGTTTGGATTGACTTATTTGAGCTTATTATCTACTGTCATAAGCACTTGTAAGACTATTTAGAAGTGGAGACAGCTTATGAGATGTCCATAAGCTGTTTTCAGCTTATTTTCATAAGAAACAATTTATAGCTTATATGAAGTCAGTTATATCAAAAGCTTATATGAAATCAGTTTGACTTTGTTCTATCTTTTATTTGTATTTTGCGGTGGACTGAAACTCGGTTAAATAGGCGAGTTTAGGGCTTCCCTAGGCAGGACTTGAGGTTTAGATGATTTCCAAGGGTAGCTGCAAGAAAGCATCACACAGGCTTATCAAGGACAAGGCAAAGAACCATGTAGATGATCTGCATGTGATGTTCCTTGATCTGCAGTTTGCTAGGAAGGAGAGCCGTAGTGTTGATGTCGCGCTTCTTGAGGAGCAAGTTCACCAGATGCTTCGGGAGTGGAAGGCCGAGCTCAATGAGCCTTCTCCTGCTTCTTCTTTGCAACAGGTAAGCTCAGAATAGTTCTCCTTAACTTTAATCTGCAGATTTAATTGTGGATTTGTGATGGACGCATGTAAACTTGAATGGCAATATTTGTGGCAAAAGCAATGATTTGAGTTGCCATTTTTATGGGTGATGATAGGGTGGCAGTCTTCGATCATTCTCGACCGATATATGTAGGCTACTGCAGCTCTGTGACGAGGAAGATGATGTCACTAGTCCATTAGCTGTGCCTAAGCATGAATCTAATGATCAGAATATGCAGACTGAAGCTAAGATGACGTTTCAAGAAGTTTGATCCTTTCTCCTCTTCGGCGATTATTCATACATCTTTGTGACTTGATCATAACTGACATAGTTTTTATTTTTTACTGTAGTATTGGTAGTCTAAAATATTGATTTGAAGCTTTTTTTTCTTTATTGCATTATTTTAATTCATATACTAGAATAAGGGATGCTTTGGAATGTATGATATCTTCTTTTAATGCAAACAGAAAAATATTATAAAGTGTTGTATTGTTTTTTATATATGGTAGGCTTTTTTCTAGAAAATAAAATTTAATCTTTTATTTTCAAGTGACAGAAATGGAGAGCAAGGATTTGATGGTTCAGTCTTTCCTTAGTTAATACCGATTTTCTCACCAACAACTCAAAGCCAAATTTGTTCTTATGCATCATAGTTTGAATCATTACTTCAATGCTTGTCAATATTTTTGATCTCACACATATGATTGTAATGAGTTTCTTGGTTTAAATGTAAACCAGAGCCAACATCAACACGATTCCCTATTAATGGATGAGTACAGACACTCCATCTTAGGAGCTCCCAGTATATCAGCTAACAACTCGGATGTGTGGACTAATTTTGAATCAAAATGTCGTCAATTTGATTTGAATGAAGATTTCGATCACAACTGTTATACTGCTTTTAGAGGCACAGGCTTTAGTGAGGAGGATGTTGTTCCTTATATACCTAGCTATCTACAAAGCATATGCCCTCCTCCTTCTGCTTTCCTCGGCTCAAAATGTGCACTTTGGGACTGTTCAAGGCCCGCGCAAGTGCTGGACTTGTGTCAAGACTATTGCAGTAGTTTTCATGCTGCTCTAGCTTTAAGTGAAGGACAACCAGGCATAGCCCCAGTTCTACGACCTGGGGGAATCGAAGTTAAGGATAATTTACTGTTAGCTGCTCTTAGTGCAAAGACAGAAGGAAAAGATGTCGGCATCCCAGAATGTGAGGGAGCGGCAACTGCAAAGTCACCGTGGAATGCACCTGGTATTAGAATGTAGAATGTTGTGTTTACCTATTAAGTTATTTGTGTGTATAAAGTGTCAAGTATAAAAGTTGAGAATATTGTTCTTTTTTATTGCAGAGCTCTTTGATCTTTTTGTTCTTGAGGGAGAGACTATTAGGGAGTGGCTTTTCTTTGATAAGTCTCGAAGAGCATTTGAGAGTGGAAACAGAAAGCAAAGGTCGTTGCCTGATTATAATGGGCGGGGATGGCATGAATCCAGAAAGCAAGTGATGAAAGAGTTTGGAGGGATGAAGAGATCCTACTACATGGATCCACAACCACTAAACCATTTTGAGTGGCATCTTTATGAGTATGAAATTAGCAAGTGTGATGCATTTGCGTTATATCGTTTGGAACTAAAGCTTGTTAATGGGAAGAAGAGCTCCAGGACAAAGATAACAAGTGATTCAGTTACTGATCTTCAGAAGCGGATAAGAAGACTCTCTGCCGAGTTTCCCTATGATAACAGACGTTCTGCGAAGGGCAGAGCCAAACCTAATGCCAAGGCTGACATAGGTGGTGTTTATACAGCTTCAAACAAACAATGCACCAGCACCATATGACTATCGTGTTGAGAGCACAAGCGCTATTATGCGATGTGATCCTATTTAAGTCATTGTTGGATACTAAATGTGATATACATCTCTTTTAACTAGGATTTAAATCTTGATTTGCACCATTATGAAAGTTTAATCTCTTAGATATACCGCGATACCTTTTGTATATAGAAAATGTCATATAAAGACTACTTCATTTGCACGTCTAAGGGCATATGAAGTATCGGATTTTACTTTGCTGATTTTGAGTTTGATGTCTTTATTTCTATTTCTCTAGTAATCATTCTCTTTTCTATAAATAATTGATGTTACACAAAAAAAAATAAAAAATAATTGATGTTAAACTTTCATCTAACCTCTAAATACATTAAAGTCATCAAACTTCAAAGTCTCTCATGTGAAACATAAAATATGCTCATTTGTAACGTAGACTCCATACCTTGGATATATATCCCTATCAATTGAGTTAAACTCATGAGGACACACAGAATAGACTTTTGAAATGAGAAAAGAAGTAATTTATTTCTATAATGTAAATTTTCATTACATTAAATTTCTTTCACGCGAACTTTATTACGTTTATCCTAAACATCTAAAGACAATGCCAAGTACTTTTGTGTGTCCAGAAACAAATATCTAAAAAACATACAAGCAAGCTATAAACCACTAGCGAAAAGATGGACACTCATGTGCCCGTCTTTCTGCTCTTTTTATTACGTCAATGTTTGAAAATTATGAACGGTGTTTTTTTAATAAAATTTTAATTTTGATTAAAACTAAAAAAATATAAATGTTTGTTGCTTCAAGTTATAAAAAATCAAATTAACCATGATTATCTATTTCAACAACACCGACAATAATACAATATAACAAAAAAATATAATATAAATTCTTTTTTTAACGACATCAACAACAATTTTATTATAGAAAAAGTTGTTTAAGTGTATAATTGGAATGATGAAAAGTAAGTATAAATATATTCATCTAATTTGTTACACTTTTTAAATGATAAAGAAAAAAGAAAAAAATATATTTATATTGTGTTTGTTACATTTGTTTTAATATTTAAATTTATTCTTATCTATTTGTTATATGTGTTATTTGTATTGAAAATTTAGGGTATTTTTGAAAAAAAAAATTCAGCCCAAAAGTGCTGAAAGGGGTAACTTTCTTTATATATAAAATATAGATACTCCCTCCGTCCCAAAATATAAGAAAAATTGGTCAACAAAAGTGAATGTATTTGGTACAAATTTTGAACCAAATACATTAACTTTTATTGACCAATTTTTGCTTATATTTTGGGACGGAGGGAGTACAATTTCAATACGCCTGGTATTAATAATCAAAAGCCGCTGAGCTAGTTCAAGTGATTAATAAACTCCATCAAAGACAAATTATTTAAAAGAACTTGAATTTGACTTCTAGATGAAACAATTTTTGGTTAAACCGGATAAAATTTTGTAAAGGGGTTTTTAATTTCAAATTATGTAACTTCGTGATTTTAAATTTCGTCCCTCTGTAACTTTTTGTTTTTGGTTTTGGTCCTTGTAATATAGGCAGAGATCAACTGGAAAGTCACCTAAATTTCAAATTTTGTTATTTAGGTGTTTTTAATTTCATCCACATGTACCTTTTCGTTTTTGGTTTTGGTTTTCCTGCAATATAGACAGGGGTCATCTGTCAGTCAACATAAGCATGTTTAGTCAAGTTAGCACACTCGCCACATCACACGCCGTTAACCATCAAACCATCAATGCATTTTTCTAACAGGGTTTGACGGGAGGGACGAAAAGCAAAAAGTTATTAACTTACAGGGGTTGTTTTAGAAGAAAAAGAGAAGATACACGGACGAAAACAAAAAACATGCCAAATTACAAGGACGATTTACATATTTATGCCTTTTATATGTATTAATTGACATGACAATTGACAACACGCAATCAAATGTTTGTGTAAAATAATTATATATTGATATTAACAAAGTATACCAATTAAATTTTTGTTATACTATCCCATGAATGTATCTTAGCTGACATGGATATTATATATTATATGCAGAGATTGAGGTTCGAATCATGAACATCATACTTCTTTATATTTAAAATGTGTAAGCTCTGGCTACTCGACCAACCAATTTTTTTTGTTATACTTATATTAACTATAAACTAAACTTTATCAATCACATGTCCAAAATGTTTTAACTAACTAACTTGCTGTTGGAGGGCCTGAATTTGATGTCAATTTTTTTTTCCTTCAAAAATTCAAAACAACTAATAAATTATTTTTCTCTCAACCTGCAAAATATACATTCATTTTCTTTTTTCTCCAAGAAGTCGGATAATTAATCCGGAGTTCATCTTCATTCAATTTTTTTTTGTGGTGATCGAACTCCAACCAATTCATCTTCAATCATTTTCTACTTATGTTCAGAGATATCAAACATTACTGGATAGAAATGCAAGCTAATAAGTAAATCTTTTTAGATAACAAAACTAATACTCGTAAACATTATTATTCATAATCTTTTGAACTCTATTAAAAGATGAACAACCTCGGATGTTAGAAAATAAAAAATAAAAATATAAAAAACAATGGATATTTAAACATGTTGATTTCCGGTCTTTACCCGTGTTATTTTCTGAGTGTCATAGAAAAGGGGTTAACGAAGAACACAATCTCTCTCTCTCTCTCTCTCTCTCTCTCTGCGGCAATGGCTTCCGTAACATCAACAACCACCACACTCTTCACCCCATTCCTCTCCCTTCGCCACATCACCAAACCCTCCTTCTTCTCCCCACCCCTCCACCTCCCCAACACCACCCCCTCCATCTTCATCCTCTCCTGTTCACCACCAAAGACAATTCCAATCACCGAGGAACAATTTCTGCGAGCAATTTCCGATTCCTCTGACCAAAAGCAACTCCCGTGTGTAAGAACATTCGAGAATGATCTTTCTCAACTCACTCTCGTTGGAGCTGTTAATTTCCGTCAGGCGGTTACGGCTGCTGCGGCTGATGGTGGTGATGTTGCTGATGAACATGTTCAGGATGGGATGGATGCTATGGTTCTTGAAACCGTTTTTCCTGCTTCTTCTAGTGACCATGGCACCGTTTCTACTCGATTGGTAACTTCTTTGTTCCTATCAATTGTTTAATTGAAAATGAATCTCTGATTATTTCAATTATGTACCTATAGGTTGTGTTACTTTTTATTACATCTTGAACTATGACGAAATTGACTAACATTAGAGCTGAAAAAAATTAGAGGATATAGTAATGGAAATATATTTGAAGTGCAGATATGTGTTGTTGCATCATACATTTAGATATTTTAATTCTATGAAGCACTGGTACAAACACCGGACATGACACAGACACTGACATGCCGACACTGTTAATAATTTGAGAAAATTAAACAATTCAATGTAATTATATATGTCGGGGTCGACACTGATGCGTGTCCGACACCGGGACGCGCCTAATCCGAGAAGTGTTGTGCTTCATAGTTTTAATTTTATCATATCATGATTGTTGGCTTCCGTTGTGAGTAGGGGTGGAAATAGACTTTACATAAGCAGGTCTAACATGTTAAAAAAGTTCAAGGTTTAAGTCTGACCTATTACTTGTCATAAGTCTGTTAACTTACATAAAGACCTATTTCAGTATTTTGTATTGAAGTCTATAAATCATTTGACATATCCTTAAGTTAATTAACAGGTTAACTTCTATTTATAATAAACTAAAAAATTAAAATTAAAACCACTACTACTAAGCAATATGACATAAGGGGAGAAATAGATTGGATTGGCTGACTTCTATAAGGTTCAATTCTGATTTATTTGTATGATATGAATCTTTTCCGATGTCTTACCTGACTTTTTAGAGATTCTGATCTTATATGGTAATCCTATTTAAATACTACTTTATAATGAAGTCTTTAAATATGTCAAAAAATTATGTAGGATAGTATGCTTAAGTTATTTAAAAAGGTTAGAAAGTATAATTGTACAAAATCTAGAATAATATCAATAAAAGAATTGTTATTTATATTTACTTAAATAGGTTAGTAAGGGATTGGCCTATTCTAATTTGAGTTGTGGGGTATGTTTGGCGCACCGTTTTCGAAACATTTTGAGCAAATTAACGCATTGTCTGTGGTAGAGAGTGTAAACTTCTAGCAATGCCAATTTGAGTATTGAATTTCAATTGTTGTTGTTTTGGCAGTTCTTACCTGCTAGGAAAGTTAAAGAAAAGGCTGCTAAGCTCAGAAAGTCTTTCTCAGAAGATATATTTTCGAACACTACATCTAGGAATGTACTGACTATGACCTTTAGGCAAGTGGTTTTGGAGCAGGTTTGGAACTTTGACCTCACTGTCTTTCAACCAGGAGAAGAACGAAAAATGGATGATCTTGAAAACCCGAGAGAGGTTTGGTACCTTCTGTTTCTTTGATTGTCTTATAAATTTTTTATATCTCCATTGCTTTTGTAAATTGTAATGTCATATCATAATTTCTGTCCTGCAGGTGTCCCTGACACTGATACGTTCGGTTCTTTTTATGCATTTCATATGAGCAGGTTCCTGCATCTTTCACTCTCAGCTCATCCGATGAATATCTTATCTCCATGCTTGCAGAAGTTGTTTGCATCTCTTCTCTCCAAAGCACTCAAAGACAATTTCTTGATAAATCACAGGGTGGTAGTAGAAGTGGTTTCTTTCAGTGGTTTCAAAAGCATGAAAGGATTCAATCAAAAGATTCTGCGGTCATCTTGCACAAATTATTTGAAGATGAGATAGTTGAAAATGCAAGAAGTCTACTGGATAAATTTCACTTAATGAAGGATGGATTCAAGCCTGTAAAAATAAAATCAGAGCGATTCTGGTGGAAGCCTTCTTCTTATGAAAAATTAGAGAAAATTGGTGGTTCTGATTTCAGTGCTTGGACAAGTGAGTATGTACCTGCATATCGGTTAGAGATTGACCCCAAGATAATGGGAGATTCAAAGTTTCAGGGATGGAAGAAGTCTTCAGAGGATAGGTGGGAAGTTCTTTTGACCCACTCTCAAATGGTACTTTATCTCTTCCTTTTGCGTCGACCTTTATATTTTTAGTGGTGATTTTTTTTTTATTATTAGTAGTTGTGGCTCAACTATTTAAGTAAGCCAAGTAGTGGACTTCATCTTTTGTCTGTAGTTTTATTAAAAAATAGAAGGAAAATAATATAATTAGACCTTTAGCTTTGGTCAAATATTCATGTTTATGAGTTGTTAGTGGCCTCCCCTCTTTCTCACTTCAAGTTGCTAGTTTGCCAAATGATAGTTCCTTCGAAGTAAAGGTATATGCATATGAGAACAAAAATAATGAAGGGGAGACGCATCAAGAAGGCAAGAACCTGTCTTAAATAATTTATTATTTATTTACTAGTCAAAAGAGCAAAAATGAAAAGCATGTCTTGTAACTTTGTTGTATGTTTGATGAATATTAAATGTAGAGAATATATAGGATTTAAAGTAGAAAAAATGGTACATTTTGGTTTCACCTCAATGAGAACTTAACGTAAGAGGTTATTCTGTTCCATTTGGTCTGCTTGCCAAACACACTACCTTAGTGCTAACTTCTATGTTTTGTTTGGTTAAGTTTGATTATGGTGGCTTTGTTTCAATACTTTGTTATTGCACTGTTTATTAGACTTTTCTTATTGCCTACACTCTATGGTATAGAAGGGTGTACTGCATAGTAATCAGGGTCACCAAAAAGTTATGTCGCAATTATGCTATCAATACAATGCATACCATACAATATAAATACAGTGTATTACAAGTTTAATGAAATTGCAGGTTGGTTTGGCAGAAACGTTAGATATGTACTATGTGGATCCCTATTCGCTACCTGATAAGGAATTATCCTATGGAGTGGCAGCCAAGTATGCCAACGTCTCCAATAGAAAGGTAATCAATTCTCTTGTTTGTTCTCAAAACTCACACTAAATTTAGAATTCAAAAGACTTGATTTTACGTGGTATGATATAATCCAAGGGAGTTATCGTGTGGTGTGGATGCCAAATTTTCCAGTCTGATAAAAAAAGTAACAAAGCATCCTTTGTTTTTATTTAAGTGTTTCAAATTTCAACTCTCTTAAAGTGTGGGAGGAAGATCAAACTACGGGCCAAGCTGTCTTTGTGTGTCAAAAATTAGTGTTTTAGTCTAGTGATCTCTTTATTGTTCAAGATCATGGTGTACAAACATATGTAGAGTCTTTCAAATGTCAACAGGAGACTCAAAGGCAACTTAAATTATTTTCCACTTTATTGTTTGTTTTGGTCAAATTTTCTACAAAACAACTTTTGTGCCTCAAAAAAGATGCGAAAACTAAATATCAATTTTTACAAGAGAACAGTGTAGAAATTCATATAGCTGCTGTTGCTGAGGGAAAGTATAGTTTTCCGTAAAAAAATTCTCATACAAACAAGGAATCATGAACCGTTATCATTAAAATATTCCATGTTTTTTTTTTGGCCTATGAGTTGGGTTTTTGTAATATGATTGGTGACTGTTGGGATAGTGTATCTTGGCATTTAGCTTATTGGCATATTTGTTTGTAGGGGAGTTCATTATCAAAAATATTGTCAGTCTCCCTTGCAAGTGGCATGTTTCTTGTAGCAATCAGTGCTCTGGGACAGTTTTGTTTGCCTCGTTTAAGCAAGGAAAGGAAACACACTGTAGAACATAGGTCTCTGCTAACATCTGAAGTCAACGTTATGCATGACTTTTTGGATACAACAAAGGTGTGATATTTATCCTTTTTTGTTGAATATTAGCACAGAATCAATCAGATTTTGTGCTGTTTGACTTATTATAATTGGCTGTAAATACTAATTAATTGTGATTAGCTGTATTAGAATTAGAATTTAAAGGGAGAATAAGTAGCATTTATAGATAGAATAATTTGTTTTATTTTCTGGCTAGACTAGCACTCTGCCTGCCTACAGTCACTTGTATTCTATAAATACCTCCTATGTACCGTTTTACAGTTCAATGAAATATAGAGCATATTTCCATATGGTATTAGAGCCTCTTCACGATTCTTTGGGCCACTTGTTATTAGGTTTCCGTTATCGGGCCACCCGTCATTTATGTTCACGCTTCAGATGTGCAATCCTGAGCGTGAGGGGGTGTGTTAAGAGTCACACATCGGTTAGGAGTTGGCCTGACAATTTGTTTATAAGTGGGGGCAATCCTCACCTCACAAGCCGATTTTCTGGGGTTGTATTAGGCCCAACCACGATTTCTAATATGGTATCAGAGCAAACATTCTTCCATAGGGTTTATTTTGCTTCCGTATTTTTTTTATCCATCCCACATAATGTCTGATAGTGAGTCCCAGTATTCACCCAAACATTCTTCACCCAAACTTGAATCACCCCAACCTGTCAAGACATACCATGAAAACCACCCTGTTCAGATCACAACAATTCGACTGAACGGTGCTAATTACTTTCGTTAGTCACAGTCTGTTCGGTTGTATCTCAGGGGGAGAGGAAAGATTGGCTACATCATTGGCGACAAGAAACAACCAGACAAGGCAGGCGTAGATTATGATACATGGGATGCTGAAAATTACATGGTCATGACATGGTTAGTCAACTCTATGACTGAAGAGATAGGTGCGAACTATCTCTGTTATGCTACCGCAAAAGATCTTTGGGAGAGTGTCTCTCAAATGTACTCTGATTTGGGTAGCCAGTCCCAAATTTACGAATTAACTCTCCAGCTTGGAGAAATTCGGCAAGCTGAAGATTCAGTCACCAAATACATCAATTGTCTCAAACGTATTTGGCAAGATCTTGATCTCTTCAATGAATATGAGTGGAAGTCATCTGAGGACTGCAAGCACTACCAGAAGATGGTGGATGTTAGCCGTGTCTTCAAATTTCTTGCAGGTTTAAATGTTGAGTTTGATGAGGTTCGTGGCCGAGTTTTTGGTAGGAATCCTATCCCTCCAATTGGTGAAGTCTTTGCGGAAGTGCGTCGCGAAGAGAGTCGTAGGCAAGTGATGCTCGGAAAAAAGAAAGCCGATGTCCCGCCACCAGTTGAAGGATCTGCCTTGGCCGTTCCTCAAGTCAATCGCAAATCTTTCCGTAACCCACGAGGTGGTGACAAGACTCATTTAGTTTGCGACTACTGTGGCCGCAATCGTCACACT
>Ga0228710_1006362_pt1 | contig 17935 bp, 6 predicted proteins | sample MedpolnodulmetaG_FD_177995 | JGI IMG/M metagenome (GOLD analysis project Ga0228710, IMG submission 177995) | Root nodule microbial communities from Medicago polymorpha collected in Santa Monica, California, United States - pink nodules | ecosystem: Host-associated > Plants > Roots > Nodule...
TAAATTCCAAATGCAATGATAATGAAGTCTCTATCATGTTGTGAACTCTATTCTGACCAGGAGATAATAATGTCCAAGAAACTAGATGACACAAAAAAAGCAGTTAGTATCAATTAAAAAGAAAAGGTAAACGTCTACATGCAAGTTAAATAGGAATGAAACGGAAAGTTTTTAGCATTTTAGAAACTAGTGTCTAGCATATAGGATCCGGCCAATGCAGAAATTACATAAACATAGGCATCTACATTAGGCAAAACGATTTTTCATAATATCTGATGACATCACGACACATAGGATTAGCAAATTAGTTCAAAATGAATCTAAGATGCCATAAACCGAAAACTAAGCCATTAATCATGATATAGGATTGTCCCCGTACCATTATGATTCTCTGCTAATTTGATTTATGCAAAACATTTGTGACAGTTGTTCAAATAAATACAGGGATTCAACTGTTTCATGTAAGATCTTAATGCTCAACACTTGCATAGGTTTACCATTTAAGTATATAGAAGGATTTATCCGCTGTATGTGTAGATACCTTCTTTTTAATCAACATTGTTCATTTATTAGTAAACAGAACGAAGATTTCCGGAAAGTAAATCAAGATTGATGAACATTTCAAAAATTAAAAGCCATCTCTTCTCTGCTAATCATAGGTTACTTGGTCATGAAAGATTATAGTACAAAAAGAAGGTAAGAAACTAAGAGTCGCCTGATCGGTCTGAATGGTCATTAAAATCCGAGCAAAATTACATATTTGGCATTTTCATAGTGCATTGATAAATCCGGCAATAAAAGTTCTTTTGGTTGCTGCCATTGACAACATAAGCTGCAGAAACGCTCCATGTGTCTGATTAACCAAGGAAATCACGGTGGAAAAATTTAAATTATGAAATGCTTCTAAAATACAAAAGCTTCTGTAGACGGTCACAGTTCAATGCACGCCTTGTCCAGGCAGAAGGCCACCACTGTGAAGGTCATTGCTTCAAATGTATTAATCAAAGAAGTTATCCTAGAAACTGTAGGATCAAAGGATAAATTGATATGAAACTGTAGGGTCAGGTTACTCCAAAATGTTTGCTGCTGATATCAAAGTGAGCGCCATAAATCAAGTGAATTACACATAACAAAATAAAAAATCAAAAAAAGTTTAATCAAATTTAATGCATTCAATGAAAGGGAAAGAGAGAAGGATAGACTGTTTTCTTAAGTCCTACTTACAAATCCCTCTGCTTCCTTCCTTCCTTTTAAAGTAACCTTGACCAACGAGATTTGGCACGTGGCGGAAGTTTGAATGCTCTTCACGTGTGTCTTGCATGAAGTTTTTGCTCATAGTTGTCTAAAATATTTCTCTGTGCATGCAAAAGAGTAGGAACTCAGAAGAAGAAAAAAATCTCATTTACACGAAATCTAAAAACTAAATCAACAAAAAAAATGAAATGAATATTTCAGCGACATGAAGTCAGATTACATTGCAGTGAGAATCGGAAAAAAAATACAAGAATGGAAGGAAAAAAATAATGAATCAGGATTAAAGACAGAATTGGCAGAATCAATTGAAGCAAAAATAAAATCAAACAAATATAGAGGAAAAACCAAACCAAGACTAAAATTGTAAAGAACAGTCAGAATTGGAGCCTATTCGTCTATCATCGAATCGAGATAAGGAGCCTATTCGTCAGAATTGTTGCAATGATGAAAAATGAATAGGAAAAAAAAAGAGCACAATGCTGACAACAATGAAGTGTTATCTATTCAACAAAACGTGTGATTCTATATGTTTATAAAAAAATTATGAAACAATTATTAAGATAAAAACGTTCTAACCTTCATATCCATGAGTCCGATTAATCAAGGAAATCATAACCATTGTAAATATATATGACTGATGAACAACCAAACAAAGGATATTGTTGAAATCCTCCTCCTCAACAAGCAATTTATGTGGTAACCATAGTAACTTCCACAGCAAAATTCCAATGGATTCACAAAACCTGCCACAAATCATGCAAGATTAAAAATTAGAACTTAATTGTGCACTGGCTAGGTCTGCTTGTTACGAGTTATACAAAAATCTATATTGTTATTCAATAAGCACTAGCTAATTTAAAGATAACAAAACCAAGGTTTAAGAAAAAGGTTAGTGATTGTGATACGAGCTGCGAAAACAAAGTTTTTGATGTCTTTGTGACCACAACGCGAACGCGGTTGAGGCCGCATTAAGCACAGTTGAGTGCGACTTTTGGCAATAACAAAGATTCAGATGCAAACATGACCATGATTGGATCGCAATTTAAAACCTAACCTAAAACATTGTATTATAGTCGAAACAGATGTGTGCTTTCGGAGACTTGAACATTACCTTGGCGCCTTGCATTGCTGTTAAGTTTATATTTGACTGTGTAAACATCAACATATGTAAATTTGGCTAATGGAAACATTTTCCTTAGCTGAAACACTTGGTCTTTTAGCTGCCTGCTATATTCCTCAGCAAGCTAACACAGCCATTGGCATCCAAGTTACCCTTCTTGTGTGGATAATAGAAGTAATAATAGGGTACACATCCAATAGGACCTGTATTGTGAATCCAAAACACTTTTACCCCTTCATTGTATAATTTCTAAACCATTGGAATGACAAGTATTAGTTCTAGAACCACAATGCTATATAATAATTGGATTGGAGATTGAACCGGTCCAAGTGTTGGTTTGATTGGTTTTATCGGCTCAACCATGATTGAACCAGATGGCAAGTGTTAAAAAAGGGAAAAAAAATGAAAAACGATTGCTAAACTTAATAATAATGCATCAACAATTGGTTCAATCATACTGCAATGTAACCGGAATCAAACCAATTGCCAAACTTGATAATAATGCATCAGCAAGGCTTAATTTCTTTGGTGGTTGCTAATTATCTGCACTGCTTGGGAGAATTGGCTCAAGATATCAGGAAATGACTTCTAACTTGTTCCTCTGAAGTGTTCTGCAAACCAATGGCAATATCATTTTGTCCAATATCAATTGTGTAAAGGGCCTTAGAGATATCTTTAGTCCTTGGAAGACCACTTCTGAGAGAGGTGGTTCTGTCCCTATAAATAACATCACATAGGTTCAGTTTTCATGAGGAATCACCATTCACTTCTTTTGCATGTCACAAAGATTGCAAATAATAAACAAAAATGAGAATGCAAATTTGATGAGAAATTTACTGTTAAACAAGAGTTGATTGAAGAGAATCTTGGTGTGTGATTTGAACAAAATGAACTGAGATACTTGAAGGCCAAGGTAGATTGAATTGGAACAATTATTAAGAGAGAAACGTTCTAACCTCTCCATATTCATGAGTCCGATTAATCAAGGAAATCACGGTCAACGTAAATATATATGGCTGATGAATGGCCAAACAAAAGATAATGTTGTAATCATCATCCTCCTCAACAAGCATTGGATCTTCAAAATTAGAGTTATGTGCTTGAAAATGATAAAGGGAAATTTAGTGTGCCTGAAACGTCTATAGATGAAGCTTTATAGGGTGGCAACTGAAAAGTGACATTTATTTAGCATATGCTGCTGTCACCTTAATTTAAAAAAGTGGCACTGAAAATTCAATCTGTAGTATAAAATTGAAACAAGCCATTTTGGAGTATTAACTGTGGGAATAATGCATTGTCTACCATTATTAGGGATGGGGTGAATTAATTTGATAAAAGCCTATGGGACTAGAAGTGTCAAATGTGAATGGAAGTCATTTTTTTTATTAATACTTCGCACAATCTTTATACAACCGGCAAAGATTGCCAACTATTTTCATATCCCTTTCACAAAAAACAGTATTTCCATATTATTTTATTAATATAAGTTGTTCTTCCTTAGCCTTTGATCAATTGTAACAAGCGTGAGCAAAAAGTAATGGTAAAGATTGGACTTTAAATCCTCTAAAAATATATTAGTAACAAACGTGAGCAAAAAATAATGTTAAATATTGGACTTTAAATCCTAAAAAAAAAAATTAGTAACAAACGTGAGCAAAAAATATTGTTAGAGGTTGGACTTTAAATCCTCCAAAAAACGATTAGTAAAAAACGTGAGCAAAAAATATTGTTAAAGATTGGACTAAAAATCCTCTAAAAAAAGATTAGTAACAAAAGTGAGCAAAAAATAATGTAAAAGATTAGACTTTAAATCCTCTAAAAAAAGATTAGTAACAAACGTGAGCAAAAAATAATGTTAAAGATTGGACTTTAAATACATTAAAAAAAAGATTAGTAACAAACATGAGCAAAAAATAATGTTAAAGATTGTACTTTAAATCCTTTAAAAAAAATATTACTAACAAACGTGAGCAAAATATAATGTTAAAGATTGGACTTTAAATCCTCTAAAAATATTTTTTTTTTTGACACAAAATCGTCTAAAAATAATATTAGTAAGAAATGTGAGCAAAAATTAATATTAAATGGCAGACCATTCCCAATATCGGAATCTATCTTCCACGGCATGTTTTCAGCCATGGTCAATTATATGTAGCTTTATCAAGTGGAGTTTCTCAAAATTCAAAAAAAGTTCTCATTACAGAAGGGAAAATAGAAGGAGAAGATGGAGACTTTACGAAAAATGTAATTTTTAAAGATATTCTTTTATAACAATCATAACAATGTTTCTTTTACATAACATGTCATTTATACATTTATGTTATGATGTTACTAATTACTATTAGAATAAACAATAAAAGATCATTATTTTATCTTTATTTTATATGCAGACAAACTAAAATATTTTGAGTTTATAAATAATTGTTATATGCCTTGACAATATTTTGTTTATAAATCAATATATCAATAATTTTTATTAATATTTAAAAATTTAAAAATTTTAATCAAAATTATTCAAACAAACATAATAAAATAATCACATGTGTTAGCCCAGTAGAAAAAGCGGACAGACGAGCACGATAGTGCCCGTCTTTCCGCTAGTTATATATAGTATAGATATCATCACGTGGCTGCTAAAGCAAGCTAAGCTTCACACGGCCGTAGTCCGATAGCTATTCCTGCCCCAACTTAACCAATGGGGTCCGGTAGTAAGGGGTAAGAATGAACAGAAGGCGACTAACCAATCTCTCTTTGAAACCAGATGCCCGGAGATGTTTGATTCGTAGGGCTAGGAGATCGGTGAAGAGGGCCGGACAACCAAGCTAAAAGTTCTTCCATTACGGCTACTCCGAAATTTTGCACTACCACCTTATCCATCCATTACCCCAGCTTGGTAATTAAGCAAGGGCATCCCGATATGATACAAACATAATTTTAAAAATATATACTTCTTTTTTATGAAATATAGAAAATTCCTTTCATATAAAAATATTTTGTACTATTAATTATTATAGGCCCATTTAATTTTATATGAGGAGCCCAATAAAACTTCAGAAAAATAACAAAGAAACTAAGAAACCCTAGTTTCTTTCAGCTGCGGCCGTGACACTGACAAGGGACAACCCTTTTTCTTCATCTAGTATATATATATATGCTATGCTCATCAGTCACCACACTCAAACTAAATTTCCCTTCATCCTCTTATTTCACAAACATTAAGAAGCAATTCAAATACGTTTCAGAAATATAACACACTTGATTTGAGTCTTTGATAACCCTAATTTCAGATCTTGTATCTCTCACACGTCAGCCAGCTTTGTCACCCACTAGCCCTAGGGTTACTTCATCTTCATCATCTATCTCACTATTCATCTCAGGATCCAGACTCAACTTTAGTGAAACTTTTGAAGATCCAATGCTTGATGATGAGGATGACGATTTCAACAATATCCTTTGTTTGGTCATTCCTCCATCATGTATATTTACGAGTGTGATTTCTTTGATTAATCAAAATCATAAATTCAAGGTTGGAACTTTCTATCTATCTTTTCTGTTTTGTATCAGACCATTTCCATCATAATTGTAATATGATTTTTATTTTTAGCAAAATTGAATCACGCCTTTCATTTAATAGATAGCATAAGACATAGATCTCAAAGCTTCATGCACATACTGTAACCCTAGCAACATTTGGTTTACAGTTCAACTGCCTTTTCTTTTCTAGATTTGATGATAAAGGCTCCACTTTTGACACTTGGTTACAATTTCAATTTTGTTTAATTGTTTCCTTTCAATTGCTTTGATTTAATTCTTTCTTCAATAGATTCTGCCAATTCAGTATTTATTCATGTTATCTGATTTATTATTATTAATTTTTTTTTCTTTCTTCTCAATGTTTATTATTCTGATTGTAATATAGTCTGAATTGGTGTTATCAAGCTCACACGTACGTGAGCTCCTTTTAGTGATAGGATTGCTGAAGCATTCATTTACTTCTTTTTTTTTTGTGTGTGTTGAGAGTTCTTAGATGTTGTTTAAACTGGTTTTTTTTTTTCCTTTCTTCTCTTCTGAGTTTGTATTCTTTCTCTCGCAGATCAATGTTCTAGACAACTATGTGAGCAAGCATCTTTGATGAGGACTCATTTGAAACAATGATCCCTTGGTGGATAAGACTTGCATTGAACTTTGACAGATTACGCTTGGTCTCTTAGAAGTTTAAATTTAAATATCTTGTTCCAGCAAAGTTTCACTACATGTAGTTGAAGTTTCAAGGTCAAATTTCAAGTGTTATCTTCTGGAGCGTGAAGTTCGTGGATATATATGCTGTACTTTTGGTACTCCATTTTTATTCATTTTCTATAATGAGTGAAAATTGTGGGTTCTCTTGTATATACCTATTACTATGCGTTGGGTTTATATATGGTCCTGCTTCTTTTCAGGAACAATGGGCACCGAAAGAGCCGGCACCACTAATAAGGTCAGTACTTTCCGAGCTGCTGCCCATGCTGCTGCCAATGTGCTTGAACTTCCTCCTGATGTGGTTGACATAGTTTCACGTTTGGCCCGAATATTATTACACGTGCATATGAGTTTTTTGTTGTTGTAACTAACTCTTATTTTCAATTTTTAAACTTTTGTCGTGTTGTTTTTGTTGTAAGTTGAAAAATTTAGCTCTTATGCTATATTATATAACAAAATTCATGATTTCATTGACGTATTTATATCTTAATTTTTTAAAAATTGTTGTATTCTCTTATCTTTGTTGAACCGGACTGGGTACGGTACCCATACCTATGCAACATAGGTGTTTCCTAATAAATGAACTATCTTAAAAGAAAAATATCATCACATAAAGTTGTAAATCCTTCTAAGTGCACATATGGTAAAACTACGAGGGTATTGAACAATAAGATTTTACATGAAACAATTGAATCCACGTATCTATTTGAACGACGGCCACAAATGTTTTGCATAAATCAAATTAGCAAACAATCATAATGATACATATCTTGATTAATGGCTTAGTTTTCTGTGTATGGCATATTAAATTTAGGCTAAAATATGGTACTCGTCCCTGCAAATATGCCTCGTTTAAGTTTTAATCCCTGTAAAAAAAAAAATTGTTTTTTAAAATAGTCCCTCCAGGGACTATTTTCAGAAACAAAAAAATTTGTAGGGACCTATTTAAAAAAAACAAAATATTTTGCAGGGACCAAAAACTACAAAATGGGTCCAGTCATCATGTGTCACGTATGCAAATCATCACAAAAATGGGGTCAGGGACTATTTTAAAAAACAAAAAATTTTGCAGGGACCAAAAACAAAAAAAAAAATTACAGGGACCAAAGCTTAAACGAGGCATATTTGCAGGGACGAGTGCAATATTTAAGCCTTAAATTTATTACGAACAAATACGCTAATGGTTTGTTTGAAGATATGTAAAAAAACTCTTCAATACTAGAAGATGTTGAAACTTTTACTAGATCTTTTGTTTATGTAATTTCTGCAATTGGATCCTATATGCTAGAACTTCGTTTGAACATTAACAAAAGCATTATTGTTCTTCAGGGAGCCAATAGGCCACAATATTTGATAAGGATATGAATTGCTTAGATTCTATTAAGGCAAACATCTTAACGACAACTTTTTTGACATTGTCTTCTACTTTTCAACTCGAGAGCGTTGCCTTTGAATGATTGTTTGCACTTTGAACAATTCTGCAAGATCTTGAATCTTGATATCAAACAATATTATTTGTACAGCTCGCTTTAGTATTAAAAATAGCTTCACATTATCGTAAATATATATGTCATTACCAAAATTAGTATAAGGATATTTGATCTTATTTGACTTTGTAATTTTAACAATTGTTTTAGGGCATTAAAATAATTCAAACGGGAATTTAAATAGTACTAAATGCAAAATGTAAAATCTATGATGATCAAGTGCAAGTGTTGATGAAATGTTAACTTAGAAAGAAATTAAGATGAAATTTTAAAAAGTGTGAAGATCCAATTTAGTTCATGACAATCTTCCAGCTTAATTTAGTTCCCAAAAGAAATTAATATATACAAAACTAAACTAGTACATAATATTTTCAAATAAATTGAGGGACGAGTAGCTCACTTGGTTGAGTTAAGGGATTAAAAAAATTAAGTAGTTTTTTTTTTTTTTGAAAGAAATGAAGTTAAGTTAAAGTTTCATGATTCAAATCCTGAGAAGAGAGAAAATGATAACATTCTATCAAAGGGTTAAAGATTAGAAATGTACCAACTCATGAAATGCTTGATTGAAGATAAGTGCATGTATACCATCTAATAAAATATAAATTTAAATTGGTTTAATATAATATATCTTCTTTTTTTGTTGGATTAACCTAATATATCATATGACACAAACATAATTTTAAAAATATATACATATTTTTTTATGAAATAAAGAAAATTCCTTTCATATAAAAGGATTCTGAACTATTGATTATTATAGGCCCATTTATATGAGGAGCACAACATAGAACACTTTCCGAATTTTGTATCTATCTCACTCTTGAAAATTGCTGAACACACACTTAATAAGGTTGAAAAACACATATAAAAGACGTAAATACTCCATCGGCAGTTAACTGCCGATATTTAGTTAACCGGCGGCAGCTAACTATAGATGGAACCGGCGGCAGTAAAGTGCTGAGGATTCCATCAGCAGTTAACTGTCGAGGGACTGTCATAAGAACAGAACAGAACCTAGGAGTTTCCAAAACTCCATTGTTGCGGATTGAAGTTCAAGAGGTGCCAAATTTTCCAATTGTTGCGGATTCAACGTCAATTACGCTCACAAAATCAAGTAAGTTGTTACCATCCTATTACATTGTTGTTTTGTTAGTTTTTTTGGTTAAATTGTCACATAATTTGGTTTGTTGATTTTATGATTAGATGTTAGATTAGAGTTGAATATAATATTGTTGTATAATTGTTAGGAAATTGTGGTAGAATTTTTAGGATTAGTTTAGGTTTTGATGAATTGTTGTATAATTGTAAAATTGTTAGGAAATATTGTTTTAGAATTGTTAGAAGTTTTGGTTAAATTGTCGCATAATTAGGTTTTCTTGAATTGTTGTAGAATTGTTAGAATTTTTTGTTAAATTGTCACATAGTTAGGTTTTGATGATATTGTTGTAGAATTGTAAGGTTTTTTATGAAATGTTGTTGTCATGAATTTGTGATAGAATTGTTAGGATTAGTTTAGGGTTTGATCACCGATTTGTCTATGTAGATATGTCTCAGAATCAGAATCAGGTTCAGTTGAACAAAAAGAAGAGTGATGAGAAGAAGAAAGCAAAATCGCCTATGACATGGCACAGAATCGAATGTGATGATTCCGTTAAAAAAGGTGATTCGAAGGTGCCGGTGTACAACTATTTCAGGCTAAGGAAGGAGCGGGAGGACATGTTATTTTGGTCCTCAACCAAAAGCAGGTGCCCCAGGGACTGTCGAGGACAACCCAATTGACTTGTGTGACGAGGAAGATGATTAAATGTAATGGCTTGTAATGTCTAATTGTTTTGGATTTTTTTTATGTTTTTTTTATATGCCGCGCATTTTGGTACATTTTGGTACTTTGAATAAAGTCACATATTGAATAAATTCGATTAAATTCGCGTATTGAATAATTTCGATTAAAGTTGCGTATTGAATAAATTCGAATAAAATTTACATTACATTACATTACATAAAGTTTCTAAATATTTCCTATCATTACATGCATTACATTCGGGTAGAACCTTCCAAGTACAACAATTTTCTTACTTCTGAAATGGAATAAATTCAAACTTGCTAAACAACAGCTCTCAAGCATTCACCCGAAAGTTCTATTGTTCCTTTCAAAAGATTAAATTCTTGTTAGTTTGGTTTAGATAATGGTATTGAAGTGTCAAAAGAATGAAGTGCATTCCGTGACACTTCAATACCAACATCTACACTAGTACCTAATATTTTAAAATAATAACATTATACTAGTACATAATATAATACTCAACAAGCAATCTTTATACTAGTACCTAATATTTTAAAATAATAACATTATTTTTTCTCACGTTTGTTACAATTAATCTCCTAGCTCAACCAAGTGAGCTACTCATCCCCCAATTTGAAAATATTAGATACTAGTTTTGTATATATTAATTTATTATTTTTTGGGAACTAAATTAAGCTTCAAGAAAATTGTCATGAACTAAATTGGATTTTCACTCTTTCTTAATTTCATCTTAATTTCTTTCTAAATTAACATTTTATCAACACTTGCACTTGATCATCATATATTTTACTTTTTGAATTTAGTACTTAACGTACAATGGATTGATTATCGCATGATGACCCCAAAAAAAGTATATGGGCGATATTTACAAAGGAGTATACGGTTATCTTTTTTTTTATGACATATATTATTTTTTGTGGTGTCCGGGGTTCGAACTCATACTTATGCCTCCCTACCTACCTCCTAGTGCCCAAAATAAAGGAAGAAATGACCAAGTCTATACTCCACCAGATAAAAGACACGGTAAATCAGAAGATAGACTCGAAAGACCCTACTTAAAGGCACTTAAGCAAAGCGCGACTTTCCTCCAATTAGGAAGCCTCCATTTATCCATGCTCATTTCTTAGATGTGTGACATGTAACAAAAATAAAACCAAAGACCAGGATTAAAATGTTTAGAAAAAGTACTTGTTTGATGAAAAAAGGCTACACGGTTTCCTCTTCACTTTGATTCAAATTGCATGCATGCTCTTTTTCTCCCTCTCACCATTATCATTGCCACTGCCTCTCCCTCTTCCTCTCGCTGACGTCACCATTGTCGCCCCTCTCCCTCCATCCACTGGAGGCTCTCCCCTTCTCCATCCACCGCTACTTCAAATATTAAATTAGTAGTAACTTGAGGGTCAAAAATGCTTTTTGTTTTAGTCTTTATCAGAAACTTGAATGTAATTAAGAACAATTCAGTAAACAAATTGTGGAATATTAGTATGAAGAGCTAGATCCCAACTCAAAGACCAGAAAAATCAGCCAATTTTGTACTCATATTTGACGAGGACTATGAAACAACACCAAAATAAATTATTTTACCAATTTGGGATCTTTGGGTTAGGCTTCCTTTCCTCAGAAGTTCTCTAATGCAGAAATCAATAGGATTTGGATCTTTTAACTCTTTATTCCTTTACTTAAACTAGTTGAGTTACTCAATCCCCGATATTTGATTACGGTTGTGTTTGGATGAGAAATTTAAGTTTAGTTAAGCATTTATTTAATAAGTGTTTATTATCATTGCTTTTGAATAATTTAATTCTCCTTATTAAGAAAATTTTGAAGAATTTTTAGGTATTATTATAAGAAAAAGTAACAAATTCTAAAACGCACTTCTTGTTTAAATTACTTTTATTAACTTCATTTAATATGTTTGTTTTTTAATATTAGTGAGTGCATTTTATGTCTCACATTTTTTCCATGCAAAACCATTCTAAAAGTTAAAATGATAAATAAGCTTATTGGTATAATGTTTTTTGGTTTTGCTCTTTTTTTAAAGTAATGTTTTTATTATAACTAGTATACTTCATTTTTCCTTGGACAGCTCTATTAGATGACTCTAATTTTCATTTTTTTTTTATCAGAGTCTCAGCAGGAATTGGCAGTGGTTCTTCGGACTCAACCTTGTATCATGAGGTTGATCAAGTATCATTAAAAAAATAACTTAATGATTGCAATTTGCATTGATGCATTGATTAACAAAATTATATTATTGAAAAGGAACACTAGCTCTTGTAGTTTAACAAAATTCACTAGATAAAGAAAAAATCGACAGAGATTCAAAACAATGCATGCATCTGCCTTTTATTTTTATATTATTTCTTCCTTCTATCTCCAAGTTTGGCATTTTTGTACTATTTTTTCATTTGTGTTAACGAACTGTTATCTTTGTTGATTGTCAAACTGTAGAATCTCTTGACATATGTAAAACTGATGTTTAGTTGCAATCTTCCCGGCTTAGCAAGGAAGTTTTTGTTAATCTAGAAAGTAGTTTGGTACAATAAGAAGATTCAAATAATGGAAAAGTGATTTTTACCACTCTAAACTCAAGGGATTTTATGGCTATATTTAAAGATTAAAATAAAGCAAACCATTCCTTGGAAAAAAATTTAGCTTTGGTTAAAAAGCTAAAAAATTTCGCATTAGGATAAGGAGCCCAAGGAGATTGTCTTTGGTGGTTTTTGTAATCCAGGTCCTCCATTAAACAGATGAGATAGTGTGTTTGTAATATTAAAAAGGGAAAGAGAGTGTAATTAAAGGTGGATAGTGGTAGGGGCGGAGCCAGAAAAATTTAGTGAGGGGGGCGAAAACTATAGAGTAATTTTTATTTTAATAGGAAAAATAACAACACAACTTTAACAGAAGGAAGCAAAGCCACAATCTATTGATACGCGGTGTAATATTCATTTAATTTTATCGTATGAGTTTTGAAGATTGAATTTTTATTTTTATTAATTAATAGGTTGAATATTTTTTTATCCCTTTAAATTTAGCAAATTTCATTTTTAGTTCCTGCAAAAAAATTCTTCACATTTTGGTTCCTTTACTGTTATCAATTTTAGTCTCTGCTATCTTACAAAAGTTCATATTTCATGTTTCAAGTGACTTTATTTGATGACACGTCCCTTTAAAACATGAAAAAAGTTAACTTTAGTAAAAAAAACATGGATTAAAATTGATAACAAAAAATTTAATAGATCGATATTTGAAGTAAATTTTTCGAGCGATTAAAAATAAAAGTTGATATATTTAGAGTGAATAAAAATATATTTAAACCTTAATTTAATTTTATTCAACTTAATCTTTATTTTTTTAAAAGTGCTAGGTACTAACACACTTTTTTCAACACACATCTCCTTTTGTTTGTTGTGATTCAAATGGATTCTACTAAATCATATAGGGTAAAAATAAACTTAGTGGAATTCATACGAATTATTATTGTGTGTAAAAAAGTGTCATTAACATCATTTTTATATTATAAAATAATTTACAGCTTCTCAATGTATCAAGTAATAGCAAATTGTTTGAAAAAATAAAAGAAAATAAAAGATGGAATGACAAAATTTCTTTTGAATAATGAAGGACTAGCATGTTGTTGTTGGTAACTGGTGCAGGGAAAATTTGTCACTGCCATGCACACAGGTTTATTTTTTTAGAGAAAAAAACCGAAAAACACATATATTTATAGGGTGGCGAATGTAGTAATGTGTATAGTAGGCCGCATATGTTTTAAGATCTGGGGGTGGCGACCGCCCAATATTCCAAGTACTTGGCTTCGTCCCTGGATAGTGGGGCACTACAGAAAACTAGAAGGATCTCCACTAGAGAGGATCCAATCCCCCTGAGAAAAGTGATGGTGTCACCGTCACAATAATCCCTGGGAAAAAGATAGTAAATGTTTTAAATCTGTCTAAATCTTCCTTTCATTTTGAGAAAGAGTATTCTTTCATCGATTTTTTCTGCTGTATATTCCATTTAGAATATAAAGATGGTGAAGAAGAAACTTTGTTATATAGATTGTGTGATTTATATAGATGGTGTGGATTAACTACTTAATATGGATATTTTTTAGGTCACACTCGTTGTAGTCCAATATAGGAGTAAATCTTCTATGATCACAAGAAATTAACTTTACACATAAAATTATATGATAATACATCATTGAATTGAATGGACACGTAAAATAACTTTACACTTTTAATTCATATTAATTAATCTTTTAATAGTGTAATAATTAAAAAAAACAAAAAATATATATTTTATGTGAGCATCCCCAACAAAGCATCCCATTTTAAGTGTTTAAATGGATCATTCTCATCAAAAAAACAAAATTTATTTATTTCAATATGATTTAAATGAGACCCGTGAAGAATGGAATGAGAGATGGTGATTTCATAACCGAAAATGAAAAGAGAGATGGTGATTTCATAACCATCATTCTTCACAAACACCCAAATATTCTACTACTCCACACCGAAGTTAGGGGCGGATCCACCATAAGGCATAATGTGGTTGTAGCCACACCAGATTATTACCCTTTTTTTTTCTTCATATACTAGACTTAAATAATGCATTATATAGAATGAGTTAAGATCCGTTGACACCAGGTATTAAACTTTAGTTTAGTTTGACACCAAATCTCAATCGTCTATTTTATTCAATAAAAAGGCTCTTAATTATCACTTTTATCTATTGGATGGCCATTAGGGTTTCTCATTATTCCGTTAATGGGTCGTCCGGACATCCACCCATATTGAGTCCATATCCATTAATTAATACATAGAAATCTAATAAGCCTTATTACTTAATTTGATCACTAATCAATTAAGACTCCAAATTGATAAATAAGTAATATAATTATTATTACGATATTTGCCCACATAATGATATTGGAATATAATAAAATAATAGAATATTCCAACAATCTCCCACTTGGGCTACATATCTTAATAATTATATCAGAATTCTTTAGGCGCGCATCCGAATGCTATTTATCTTTAGATTTCAACCTTACAATCTGGTCCACCTCATACATTAATAATGGGACCACCGCGGATGTCGTCACTGACGTGTAACGTGACGGAACCCCGACGACCACCATATCAATGCACTTGATGACATAGATCGATATGGATGAGTGACATGGAAATTTCATGCAATGTGATCTCTAAATCATGTCTATTTCCAACTGATCCAACTGAAAACTTTAGTGAGATCAACCTGAAGTTTGCAAATTCAATATTTGCACAAAATGATACAGAAATGGTTATAACAAACATAACCTCATGAACTTTATTTCTGCAGAAAATCATAACATAAAGTTTGTATCAATATCAAAACAAAAGTATAGAACATAAAATAAAAGAGACTCCCACTAATCCAAGACATCCTTAATGACAACAACCATATGAAAGACCTTATGTGTCATGTCTTTGATTAGTGGTATAGCTAGTATAAAGTTTGTCTCTACATGTTCTTCATTCAACAACAATAATCTATAAGGCAATAAACTTTATAAAGGTTGTTGAGTAACTACAAGACTGAATTATGTCACTATATAACTTGAGTGGTCTTTCAATACCTTTAACAATATGCAACCAAGTGACATAAATACTTACAGTCATTTCTTTAGTTAGGATGTGTATTATCTACTTACATCCAAAAGCCAAAGTCTGACACATAAATGATCTCCAAATTGTCAGATCTCTTATGTGAGCATAAGATCTCTTGTTCTCTTTAAATAGTCCTTATGGTTGCCTTTTCAACAATTCAAACTTTGAATTGCTCAAGTATTTGTCAAACAATCTTATTATATATGTTATTTCCAAATGCATATAAATAAGATCATACATAAAAAAACTAGTATCGCCAAAGCGAAGGAAATTACTTAATTTTCCAAATTCATAAATTTACTAATGGGCAATATTTGAGACTGAAAAGTCTCTCTCGAAGATTGATGTCACCTAAAATTTATTAACTTTAATGTCAATTTATTTTCAACTATATAAATATAACTCTTTTGTGATATCTAAATAATACCATGAAAAAAATCTCTAAGTATCAAAATGCCTAATACAAAATAGGTGTCCCCAAGATCTTTTATCACAAACATTTATTAGAGATTTCTTGGTTTCACATGACAAACATATATCATCGTTGACTAAATAAAATATAATTGACACATAAAACTCAAAATATAAATTTACTCCCACTGAGCTTACTAAATCCACAATTCTCCATTATATTATCTCAAAACCAAATGAGACAATTACTTATTAAGAATTTGTGGTAACACTAAAGAGACAAATATCTTAACTTATAAGTGGATTTCATGACTTTTCAAACCATCTACTTTGTATCAATTGACACAAAAGCTTGATTCAGTTGCACCATATTGTATCATTAATGTCACCATTAAGAAACACTATATTGAAATCCATCTTATGCAGTACCAAAATTATAGTAAGCAAACTAGTATCATGATTGTCCTAATAGAGTCTTTCAATTGAACTAAATAGAATTTCTGTTTTCAGTCAATTCTTAATGACACTAGAATCCCTAGTTCTTGAGGGTGTTGAGTTTGATCTACATGAAATAATTTCTTAACTTGATTGAGAGGAAGAACAATAATGTCCTCATGAGGATTCAAATATACTATTACCATATCTATATGAATTAGTTTAGAACTAACTCTTCCTCATTCAATTTTGTTCTATTACCATATCTCTCCCCCAAACTCAATATCCTCAAGAAAACTTAACAATTTATGTCTCAAAATTTCCTTAATTTGTGGGACGAAAAATTTATAGTTTTCAAACCCTTAAACATTATAGAATGTCACAAGTCATAACCGAATTGACTCTAATAATTGAACTTAAAAGACACATTCAATCATCATTTGAAAATAAGATTCAAAATATCTTGATTTATTCAAAGAGAAATTAAAAAAAAAAATAATTCAAATAATGATTCACCAAATTGTCTTTTAAATACAAAAAAGCTAGTAACGACAATCTAAAATTGGTTCAAAAAATGAATAAGGCAATCTTTATCGACTTTGTCCATTCTAAATTAATATATCTTTCAACATCATTGGAAATAAGCCAGTTAAGACTACCTTACTTTATTTGCCCTTATCTTTTGAGGTATTTTCCGAATGAGCACTATTTTATTTTTTCTTGCTTCAATTTTTCTTTATTTTGCACACTTTATGAATTGATCCTTTAAAGGATCATTTCTAACTTTAACAGTTATAAACTTAATTGTGTAAAGAGAATACAAAATGCTGAATTTTCGAACAAGTCATATGATAGTCGAAATTACTAAATTTTCGAACAAGTCATCTGATAATCGAAATTATAGCATCTCAGTAAGATTAAATATTTACGTAATGTGCTCCTAATATTTTCTTTGTCTGATAATCTTAATGAAATACCCACTCTCCGATGAGAGCTTGTCTTTCTCTAAATTGCTTTAAAAGCACCTTAGTTTAAGCAAAGAAAATATGACAAAAATTTTGTCATCTTAAATAACACCTCTAATACATATGATAGTCTAGCTTTATGATCACACATGACCTATGAGATTGGTGTATACTCACTTATCAAACTTGATTCTCACATTAGGTGCTGAATTTTGTGAGAGAATGTGAGTTTCATCGCCCTTATCTAAGATCTAGATCCAACAACAATATTAATATTATTCTTTAATTCCTAAAAGTTAAAGTTTTTAAGAGTTAAAAAATTTAACTTAAATTAACAGATATATTAAACTATATTAGCTTAAAGAGAACAAGAGTAGCAAAAGTACTCACCAAAATACATAGTGCATCATCAATATCAAGTCTTTAAACAATAATATCAATTGCTAGTGGTATTTTACATCAATGATCAAACAATGACAATTTACTTTGACAAAGAATAAATTCTTATAATTGTCATATGTTTATCATAATATATGTGAATGTAAACTCTTAAATATTTAAAT
>Ga0228710_1006366_pt1 | contig 17929 bp, 8 predicted proteins | sample MedpolnodulmetaG_FD_177995 | JGI IMG/M metagenome (GOLD analysis project Ga0228710, IMG submission 177995) | Root nodule microbial communities from Medicago polymorpha collected in Santa Monica, California, United States - pink nodules | ecosystem: Host-associated > Plants > Roots > Nodule...
GACGAAAAAAAAAAAAAAGCAACTTCAATAATAATGGGTACATAAAAAAACACAAAGTTATATATCATCAATGTCTCTCACTATATATATATCTATATCAGTTCTAAACTTTGTCTCCCCTGCACATCTTCCAAAACCTGTATCACATTTATTTTCTATTCCCTTAATCCTTACTTTTTTTTTCTTTCTAAAAAGGTAATGCTGATTTCATGTAAAGAATAATAGCTAGCTTATATTAGACACTATCCATGTAGTATAATGTGTGAGCATTTCATTTCATAATTTTGTGATCTTTAAGTCTCTTAACTTAGGAAAAGAAGCAATGACTAGGAAATGTTTCATGTTGTTTTTTGCTTTTATTGTTCTACTTGGTTTGTTATCTCCAACTTCAGCTACACCACCACCTGCAAGTAAGTGTGAAACAACCTCTAAACTCTTATGAATATTTTTATTTTTATATTTTACTATATAGTATTAATTAAATTCATATGTGACATGCAGAAATTGTTACTGGAGTTGTTTCAAATGTTGTTTCTTCTCTTCTTAAATGGATATGGTCACTAAAATCCAAACCAAAAGTAAAAGTACCAGGTAAAGATTTTACAAGTAGAAAAATCAAAATCAATAACAAAAAAATTGTTAGAATTCCCCGTCACAAAATTTAGCGAGGGAACCAGTGACAGATTTCACTAAATTTTCATCACTAATTTTTTTTTTCTTCTAGTATCTTCCATTGAGTTTATAATTTTCTAGTTACTATATTAATGTGCTAACATTGATCTAATTTCATGACAAAATAATTTTTCAGTGCAACATAGTCGATCCATGGTGAAATTTGAGAGTGGTTACAATGTAGAAACAATATTTGATGGAAGTAAGCTTGGAATTGAGCCACACTCAATTGAAATATCTTCAGATGGTGAATATTTGGTTCTGGATTCTGAGAACAGTAACATCTACAAGATCTCAAGCCCAATATCAAGATGTAAATTTCCTTTGCTGAAATTTTCTAAGTTTCATATATCTTTTTTAGGCTTAATATTTTTCAGTCCTTATAATATACATTCGTTTATCACTATATAAAATCTTGCATATTGATCTCAAATGTTACAATGACTAAAACCAAATAACAAGGATGAGATAATCTCTTATGTATTTTAGGGACTAAAGTGACAATAAATTTTTATAGGGGGGTTAAATTTATTTAAGCCTACCTTTTATTCAAATTTCCATTCTTTCGTTGTTGCTCTTTGTTGGCATATTGATTTTAATTTAAGATTATCATTAAGTTCTTTAGTATTATGGCTTTATTACTTTGCTTCACTATACAAATATACTAGATTCAAAATTCAAGTGTGTCCTTTAAGAATGTTTGATGTTTCAGTTATACCTTGTACATATGACTTTGCTTCATGCCCGGGAAATCTTTTGATTCTGCTAAGCTTGTTGCAATAAACTTTTGTTAAGCTCAAGGTTCCACTTTATAAGTTACAACATTCCTTTAGTCACAAATTAAAAAATATATAAAGTATAACATGGAATATCTACATGGTATTTTTTTTCTTTTTTGCAATCATTAGAGGAACATTAAAGTACTAATCAAAAGAAAAATAAAGAAAGGAATATCTATAGACAATTAGTTTAAACACTAGTTTGACTTCTTTACCCCACTATGGTCCCTTTTACTTTTCTTTTTGGTACTTCTTGCTACTTGGTATAAATTTCACGTACATAATCATATTGTAATTATTATTTATCTTTGAGTTTCTTAAAGAAATTATGAAATATCATATGGAAGTTGGAATATAACTAACAATCATAGAGTGAAGACAAAATCTGACTAAGTGGTTAAACTCGAATGATTAATGAATTTTAGTTAAAGATGAATCATTTGAGAGAATCCAGATTTAAAATCTGGCGTGAAAAATTCTTAACCAGACTTTACTTACGTCTTAGTTGAATTTCGGATTACTAGAATCCATTTTCGAAAGTGATATTCAATTCCAACCTCAAAATGATATTCCTAGTTTCTTTATTGATATATGATTGGTAATTTGTAAATAAAATCTTAATTAGTTTGAGATTTTGTCTTCTTTGAGTTCCCTCTAGAAATTTTTCCATTATGTTTCATTTTTGTTTGGTTTTACTATAATGCATGTATGAACAACAGATAGCAAACCAAAACTGCTTGCTGGATCTTCTGAGGGATATATTGGACACATAGATGGAAGGCCTAGAGATGCAAGACTGAACCACCCTAAAGGGCTTACAGTTGATGACAGTGGCAATATTTACATTGCAGACACATTGAATATGGCCATCAGAAAGATCAGTGATGAAGGTATTGCATGGAAAGCATATTTGACTTTAATTTATTTTTCGTTATAGAAATAGTTATATAAGCACTTATATGATAAACGTTCGATTAAATTGTTTATCGGAGCATAACCCTAAACTTTATGACATGCTTTCTGTATAGGGGTAACAACCATTGCAGGTGGAGGAAAAAGAGGCCAATTAGGAGGCCATGTTGATGGTCCAAGTGAGGATGCAAAGTTTTCAAATGATTTTGATGTAATTTATGCTAGAAGTAGTTGCTCTCTTTTGGTTGTGGATAGAGGAAATCAAGCAATTAGAGAGATACAACTCAATCAAGATGATTGCATTACTAGTACTACTACTACTACTAATGATGAGTATGAGTATGACAATAGTTTCCCCTTAGGTATGATATGATCCACATTTTATCTTATCCTTAGTATTTATTTTCATTTGTTTGTTATTTTATAGGTGCATGCTAATCTAAAATGTGTGTGCAAATAATAACATTACAGGAATAGCTGCTCTTGTTTCTGCTGGATTTTTTGGTTATATGTTAGCATTACTTAAGAGGAGGGTGACAGATATGTTTTCATCTTCAGATGTAAGTTTCTATCTTCTATACAATGATGTCCTATCTTAGTGACAATTTGGAAAACTTATGCTTTCAAAACTATGATTTTGAGGGATCGGAAATATCGATGTTGCACAAAAGATAAGCTCTCAAATGAGTTTGTAAAATATGACATGTCTCACCTTACGGTTTTATAAGAATGAGTTTGGTCTAATATAAAAACATAATAAGTATCAAACTTTATCCGTTCGAGATATCTAATGAGTTGTAAATTTCTTCCGTGTCGAATTTTAAAAAAAAACAATATTAAGGATTCTAAATTAGTGGTCGTGGTAACGGTTGCAGTGATGCCGCAATCCTTAATATTGCGAAGAATTATAATCAAATGTGGTTGATGCAACCTCAAAAGCGGCTGCGTTGTAATTTTGGCAACGTAAAAAATTGTTATGTTGCGGCCTATATCGCTACCTTGAGTTCTAAACATGTTAGAGCATATAACCTAAAATTTCATAATCTTGTTTCATTTTCAGGATTCAAGGGCACATATAAGAACAAAAGGAACACCATTTGCATCACAACAAAGGCCTCCTCCCAAATCAGTTAGGCCTCCTTTAATCCCAAATGAAGATGAATTTGAGAAACATGATGAAGGCTTCTTTGTTTCTCTTGGAAGGCTTTTAGTGAACTCAAGTTCATGCATGGGTGAAATCTTTTTGAGCTTGTTCTTAGGATCCAAAAGAAAACCAATTTCATATCATCAATACCAACATCAACAACAATATCACTATGCAAATAGACAACATTCCAATTCATGGCCAATGCAAGAAAGTTTTGTGATTCCGGACGGAGACGAACCACCTCCTAATATGGAAACAAAAACACCTACACAAAGGAAAACATACCCTTACACAAATAAGGAATTGGAAATGTTAGAAAAAACAAGAGATAACGGTTTCTATGAAACAAATATTTTTCCTCCGCCTGTGCCGATAAATAGACAAACAGAAAGTACAATTTCAAAGCACAATCGTGCATACTTGAACATGTTAGACAAAACTTATGAACATGAACAACTACAACATCATCATCATCATCATCAAGAACAACAACAACATCAAAATCATCATCAACAACCACAACATTCGAAGGTGCAAAGTCATTATTCTTCGACTACTCCGTCGAGTTACTATGAGAAGAATTGTGAAACAAATGAGATTGTATTTGGTGCAGTTCAAGAACATGATGGAAGACGTGAGGCTATGGTGATAAAGGCTGTTGATTATGGTGATCCAAAATTCAGTCACCATAATATTCGTCCTAGGTTAAATTATGTTGGTTATTCTCATAATTATTGAAGATTAGTGTGTTGATTTTGTAGCATCAAAGTTCATTAAGTGATAGTGGTACTTTTGCTTTATATTATCTATCAGAGAATGTAGCAGTATTAAAACTCTTGAATGAGAAATTGAGAAGGTTTGTTTTTGTAGTTCTATCTAATTCGAAAAATTAATCATCGTAGCTGCGTGCATAAATATTAAATGTATACCTAAACAAGAATATTCTACCTAAGTACGACACTCATTTCTACTTACAAAAAGAGGACAAAATTTCTTAGTAAATATTGTAAATTAGGGGAGTATTAATGCTTATGAGTAATCTTCATTGAAATTGTTTGCATGTTGAAATATGATCAGATGAATTATTAAGAAAAAAAGGAAAAAGCAAAAAGAAAAGTGGGAATTGTGAGGGAATTGTAGTATTGCCTTTATTTTGAAGTGGCAAATCAAAAAGCAAAGAATAATTTAAAGAAAAATTAAAAGAGCACAATGTGTATACATGATGATTTTTCAATAAAATTGTGAGTGATAAAAAATGTTTGCTACTATTTCCTTAAAAAAAGTGTAGTACGATTAAATTTCCAACAAAGCCAGAGAAGCAACAATGAAAGTGAAAAATAAAAAATATATGATTATGCTTCATGTGTGTCATTGTATTTTTGTTGCTGCAACATTTTCATTTTCGATACACTTTTGGATAGAAATATGAAACTTAATAAAGTGCTTTACGATGACTATGAAATGTCTAACTATTAATTCTGTTCTTTTAGGTTAACTCTTTATATTAGTTTAACTGGGTTTTTTAGTCTTGAATTTTTCATTAATTCTCTCATTTAAGTTTGTCGTCCTTCTTATCATTATGGTTAAGAAAGTGACTTAATCGATGTTGGTTTAAAAATACAATGAAAATATAATATTTGTGAATCAAAATTCGAAACTCAACTCATATTTCTTTTAAACTTTATTTTTATCAAAACGACACTGATGAAGTTAAAATTTTGACCATAAGAATGGAAGAATATTAAACTGCTCGTGAGAGTCACCCTCAATATTCGTTAGACCTAATTGAATATTATTTTTTGAATAAACTAAAATGAAATTAAATTAACAACAGAAAAAGCAAACTCTTCGACACAAGACGTGCTAAACATATGCTTAAAAGTTCAATATTGAATAATTTTTAAATAATAATCTAACATGGAATTACTTATCAAAGTGGTCTATCATAATGTGGTGACCAAAAAAGAAAAGTGGTCTATCATAGAATCCATTTAAAAATATTCTTTGGTCAACAGAACCATTTAAATTATTCCTACGATTCTATAGTAAGATGCAATTTAAGGAAAATAATTTGTATAAATGAGTAGGTAGGTATTTGTACCTAATCAATAATTAGCCGTATTAGGCTGGAGTAATATTTTAACAACTTACCACATATATTCTTGTAGGAAAGTAACACGTCACAAATGTACACTTTTTCTTTCAAAAAAAAAATGTACATTTTGGATTTTGTGTGCTAATTCACATTATTTATTGGTCTTATTGAAATCACAGCTGTGCATGGCTACTAAAGTATGTAAACCACCAACCCTTGTAAGCTAATCTAATGATTAATCAGTGATATTCTAGTTTACTTAAGTTTTGTTTTTGACCAATTATTTAGTTGATATGATTAATCATAGATTCTGTCCAAAAAAAAAATCAATCACAGATGAAATCACAGCTGTGCATGGCTACAAATGAATATTCTCACTTAACTAGTAGTGTTTGCAAATACACCAACTTTTTTTTTTAAAAAAAAAAAATGTATCATCCACGCATAACTTTGAAAACTAACACTCTTAAGATAAGATAAAGTAGTTGAAATTTTCATCGATAAGAAATCAAACCCTATACTAAATGATTAAAGGAACCAAATACCTACCATTTGTTTCACATTATTTATCTATATAAAAACCCGATTAATATACTTTAAAACGTCTATTACAAATAATGAATGTGTAATTTTTCTATTCTCTTGGATATTAATTAATATACTGTTCATTTTTGAAAGAAAAAATCTAAAATCTGACATGAGTGATTTTCACAAAAGAATTTTCAACACTCATTTAATAATTTTTTTATTTTAGTATATATTAAAAACATTACGAATAAAAAATATATTTTATTTATTTTTAATTAATATTCATTATTTTCCCTCATAATTTCTATATTTTTTAAATGTATTACCAATTTTGATTATGTGGGTAAAATTTTTTAAAAAAACCAATAATTATTTGGACAATTTCTTAGTCTGATTGTGCTTACCTTCTGACCGAACTCTGGATATTACTAGAGTCTCTTTTTCATAAGAAGTTTAAAACGGAAATTTTTTCTTTGAAATAGTCTATTTAACACATTGATATTTATAAAAATAAACAACTTTTTTTCTAACAAAACTTATTGATTATGTTCTCCTTTGAATCTTTCATCAGTGCACTTACGGCACTTGTTGTTGCACCCATACCCCATTTAAAGTAATAAGAAATGAAATTTTTACAACTATTTTATGATAATTTTCTCTCTTATTTTTACTTTATCTCTATATTGATTTTGGTTTTCGAGTTAATACCTAATTTTTCTTTTTAAAATTATGGTTGTTTTATAGTTTGTCAACTAAATAGTTGTTCAAATAACACACCTCTAAATTATTACTCACTTTACTTTTTATTCTTTAAATTATCTTTCTCATACTCCCTTTGTCCCATGTTAAGTGACACAGTTGACCTTGTCACACATATCAAGTTTTGATCTTAAATAACTTTCATAATCTATAAGAAAAAATTATAAAATTTTGATATTTTAAAAATATTCATCAAGACGAATATAATGACATCTTATATAATATTATTTATTTTTGTGTATTAGTAGAAAAATACGGTGAAAATATGTTAGGTCAATAGTACATATTTTCAAACATGTCATCTATTGTAGGACGGATGGAGTATTTATCAAGGATAATTTTATAAAACAACTTATAATATATTTTTCCTAAACAAGATTGTTTACATTTTTTAATGTGTGTAAAATGCCTAAATTTAAACATCAGGGGATGGAGTATAATATATACTTTGCCACTAAGAAAAGGGTTAAATATGTTTTTGGTCCCTATAAATATACCAATTTTTCGTTTTAGTCCCTCTAAAATTTTCAATCTTTACTTTTGGTCCCTTGTTTAAAGTAAACTCATATGTAGAATTCATATTTTTAAATAAAATTTTGCAGAAAAATGTATAATATTATAAGGATCTCTCCCAAAAAATTTAGAACTGTTTACCAAAACATGAATTAAATATGAATTTTTATATTTTTTGCGGTAAAACATTTATATTTAATTCATGTTTTGTTAAAAAATTCTAATTTTTTTTTTGGAGTGATTTTTACAATATTCCATAAATTTCTGCTCAATATCATTAAAAAATACAAAAATTTACTTAAAAATAGGGACCAAAAGTAGTGATTGAAAATTTTATAGGGACTAAAAATTGAAGGAAAATTTTAGAGGACTAAAACGAAAAATTGATATATTTATAGGGACTAAAAACATATTTAACCCTAAAGAAAAAAATGCATAGTTATTACGCGTTTTAGAAAGATACAAACTCGTTATTAGTTAGATAAACACACTAATCACGTTGTAAAAAAACAAAACACACTAAATACAGACCTTTTACTAAACGGTAATTAAGTAAAAATTTGTTACACTCGAACAGTCATAACCGCCACCACTATATATATACCCTCCCAAACCCAAACGTAACGAAGAAGAAGAGAAACCAAGAGAGAAAATTACCAAACTAACCGTATCTCTCTTCTTCTCCAACCAAAATGTCACCGTCACCATCACCGGCGCCGATAACAAAAACCACCACAACCGACGCCGTCAACGACGAAGACATGCAGGAAACCGCATTCGCGAAGAGAGGATGCATCTGTTTTCCAATTCCATGTTTCTCATCAGAAACATCATCACCGTCATGGTGGGAACGGATGCAGATACAATCACCGGAGAAGAATCATCATCATCAATGGTGGTTTCGTGGATGGATGAAGGTACGTGAATTGTCAGAGATTGTTGCTGGACCGAAATGGAAAACTTTCATTCGTCGATTCGGTAAGAATCGGAATTGTTACGTTAGACAAGGTACGTTGAGTTATGATCCGTCGAGTTATGCTTTGAATTTCGATGATGGCGCTACCGGAGAAGACGGTTGTGTTTACGGTTACGGTGGTTTTTCTGCGAAATATGCGGCGGTTCTGGTGACGGAGAAATCGTCAATGGATTTAAAGAAAGAAGCGCCGGTGATCACGTGAATTTCACGTGCGGTGAATTGAATGAATCTTCGTTTTCATCGCATTATTAGTTATTGAAATTAGGTTTTTGTTTTTGTTGTGTAATTTTTTTATTTTTGTAATTTGATGCACATTGCATTGAGAAAAAAAAAATTGGGAGAAATTAGAATAAGCTTTGGAGTTTGTAAAATCTTACTGAAGTATTTCATTACAGTTAGGAATTAGGTTGATAGCATGAAGAAGGTGGCAAATGAATATGTAAATAAAAAAAATGATTTGATTGATATATATTAGAGATTTAAAGAAACATATGAATGATATGATTAACTAATAGGAATTTCGACAATTGTACACTCACAAATTGAAGCGTACTGATACATTTGTTTACTAAATAGTATTGTATAATTGCAGTCTGAAGTGTAAGCATATTTTTAGAGGAAATAGTGTAAGTATTTTTATTCTGATGGTGTGGGGTTTAGTTCATGTTGTGTATTGTTCATCGTCTTCATCTTAATCGTGCCATTTTTTAATCAAAGTCTATTGTTGTTACAATTGTTGTCCTCAATCGTTCTACCTCCGTATCTTATCTCAAATCTATTCTAGAAGAGGTTCTTAATTTACTTTATCTTTCATATTAGTCTGCCATTGTTCAACATTGTTTTAGAGATGCCAACTTTTATTCAGATTTGTTCTCAAAAAAGGATTTTGAAGCCTTTGCTAGATGCTACTCTTGTTGGAGCTTTCAAAGGGTATGGTTTTTTTGGGTTTAGGATTTTGAATTTTCGAGAAAATTGAAGTTTAAATTGGATTATTGCGTTAGGATTTTGAATTTTGGAGAAAATTGAACATTGAAATTTAAATTGGATTATTGTGTTTGTTGAGTGTTTTTTTCTCGGTTTAACAATGAAGAATGGTGAAGGGGGTGATGAATTATAGGTTTTATGTTGAAGATTAATAGTTTTTTACAAAGTTTAACGGAAAAGATTTATTTGGCAGACGGAAGTATACTTAACGGATCTAAATGTAACAAGAATTAATTAAGAGATCAAAGTAAAAATGATTAATAAGTTAAGGGATCATATATCTAATTTAGCTTTTTTTTAATTTAATTGATAAGCACTTCCAATATAAATATTTTTACATTGTGAATTAATCAAAAGTATTTAACTTTGATTAAATAAAAGTTATAAACATAATAATAGGTTATGGTTAATGAACAGTCTAAAATATATTTTTTATTGAAAAAAAAGTATAAAATATCTTAGTAAAAAGTTTTTATAACAAATAATACTATAAAGTACAAGAGTAATCAAATCCATTATAATTTGAACACTGATTAGTTAAGAAGAAAAAAGGATACTAAGGTCTTTCTGTGTTCCTTATCTAATACTACTCTAGCTACTATATAAATCCATTATGTGTGATTTCATAAGAAATGTCATCATGTGTGTTCCACTTAAAGTGGTGAGACATACACTAGTTTCATCCAAAAAGAGACAGAATGTTGAAAATAGAGTGTCCCTAACATTGCTCTTACTTATATAGGCTTAAAGGTATGTTTAGTCCTTGCAAATAGGCGCCATTTAAAATTTCGTCCCTGTAATCGCTAATCCTGGCGATTTACCCTTGCAAAGTTTAATCATTTAAAATTTCGTCCCTTAACCCACTTAATGACTGCCACGTCATCAAATTAGCAAAATGGCATGGGAATGGACAAAAATACCCCTTCTCATCTCATACCAAATCGAAAAGACAAATATACCCCTGACTTCAACACACTTGCCCAATTCTTCTTCTTCTTCTCTCTACTACAGATCTATCCAGCCTCCCCCTCTCTCTTTTACAACAAACCTTGTTTCACCTTTCTTTTTCACCTTCCTTCGTTCTAACATAGAAAATCTGCAATTCTAAACAAATTTCGAATCATGGATCAAATTTTAGATTCCGATTCCAAATCAGTTGTTGTTATTGTTTCTGAAACGGAGGGTGGAGAAGAAGAGGGTAGATTTTCTGTTATGGCTTTTTTATGGTGTTTTCTGAATCGGAGGAGAGGAAGAAGATGAATATATTTGTTGTGTATTTTATGTTCTTCAATTGAGAGATAAATTCTGGATTCTTCAATTTCAGAGGAAGTTGTTCTTGTTGTTGATTGTTGTTGTTGTGAGTTCGATTGAGAGATGGATGATGGTAGTGATGGAAGAGGTTGTCGATGGTGTGTGGACCGTATAACTTTTCCAGATTTTTCTAGTTTGTACTTGTGGTGAGGTTGTTGTTGCGTTTGTAGCTGCAAGTTTGAAACACTAGGTTAGTATCTGTAGCATAGTGAAAAGAAGAGGGTGGATTTGATGAGAACTGTAGCATAGTGAAACATGTATTTGTTGTTATGTTAGTATTTTTTGAATCAGACAATGAAGAAGAGGTTGTTGTTATTGTTTGTGAACACTAAACATACCCTTTTCTCTCTTTGTAGCTGCAAGTTGTTATTTTTATTCTGTTCTTCGTGTTCCACGTTGATGTTGATGAATGAAATCTTCTGTTAGTAGCTTTTGATGACATCACTTGGTTTCGGCTTTGGATTTAAAGAAATTCAAGAAGTGAATTTGCTATGAAAATGGTTCGACAATTGGTTTTATGTTGCTGGAATTTTTGTTGTTGCTGGAATTGGTTATATGTAGTGGAATTGGTTTTATGTTGCTGGAATTATTTTTGGTTGGATTCATGGTTTGTTTCTGAAAAATTGAAGAAGATGAACAGTGCATCATCATATGCATTGTTCAAAGGAAGAAGGATGATGAGGGTATTTTTGTCCATTCCCATGCCATTTTGCTAATTTGATGACGTGGCAGTCATTAAGTGGGTTAAGGGACGAAATTTTAAATGATTAAACTTTGCAAGGGTAAATCGCCAGGATTAGCGATTACAGGGACGAAATTTTAAATGGCGTCTATTTGCAAGGACTAAACATATCTTTAAGCCTAATTTTTATTACATTTACAATGGGGTAAAACTAAATCTGCAAAAAAATAAAAACCACCAGAAAACCCAGCTTTCGGTGGTAAAACTAAAATAAATCCAAGAGAAAACCAGCTTTCATGGGGTAAAACTAAATCTGCACATTTAGTTTTACCCAATCTGGTTCTTTTTCCTAAGAAAGCTGCTCACTACTCATCATTGTATCATCAGAATTGGCTTATTTCTCTTGTTACACCAAAATAAAGAAGAGAAAAAAGAAGGAAAAGAAGGACATTCATAGGGGGAGAGAGTCTGGAGGAGAGTAAGAATATGAGATGATGTGAGGAAATGAGGAAGTTTGGAGGTGTATTTATAGGGGGAGATTGTAACATAGGTTATATCTACCATAAATATAGTCAAAAAAACGTGAAAAACTTAACAAAAATGTGCAAAACCAATTACAATGCATTGAACAAAGTCCAAAAAACGTATATTCTTGAGCTCTAATCACCGGCCAATGTGCGTGAGTTAACTCGCGCACAGGCCAGTGGTGCGTGACTTAACTCACGCAGGGGCATTAATGTCTTTTCAGCTGGGTGCGAGCGTTTTGTATAGGATGAAGAGCAGTAATCAATTTTAAGTCATGTTAATTTTACACTTGCGTTAGTTAACTAACGCAGAGGTATTTTGGTCAGTTTGACTAGATGGGAGCGAAACTTCCTGGGAGAAGAGCAGAAGTAAAAAAAAATTGATTAGAAAAATGAAACAAACAGGTCCTAAATCTGTAGCATAGTGCTTACTCAAAAGCACCCATTACTCGAGTTGTAATGTGACTTTTTCCAGCACCAAGACTTGGCTTGTTCAAAGTCAGAAATTTTCGCATTGTCATCATCAATTAGAATATTACTTGACTTAATATCTCAATGGACACATTTTGGCTCAATTTCCTCGTGCGAAAAAACCAGCATGCAAATTAATCATGAATCATTAACAAAAGTTTTTAAATTTCTACCAAAACAAATCAGGGACATGAACTAAACGATCGTACTCTTTAATTAGTTGTTCCAAGAAGAATTTTAATCCGAGCATCCCATGTAAAATAACTATATTGCCGCATGTCTCCATGAAGCTCCATGAAGCCATAGCTCTAAATTCCATTGTTAACATATTCGTAAAGCAACAAACTGAAATTAACGGGGAATTTTTAAGGATCAAGAATCAAAATTATACTAGAAATAGACAACATTTGCAGCAATCAATATATCTGTTAAGATACAACAACCCTTCCCCCGGGCGTCTTTGGCTTTACGAGATAAAGCCCGCCATAAAAGTCTTTATCTTCTTGTCCTGGAGAATATTCCGGTGCGTCCACAGAAGAGGAAATCGCAATGCATCTTGCTCAGCAGGTTCAACATAGTGGTTGCATAAGCTTGAGAGCAAAGCTATGTCAACTCAATGAAATGGCCAAAAACAAGATGAAATTAGACACAAAGTCACAAAGAATCAAGAGCACGTGCACTAAGAGACACAAAAATGTAGGTGAGGATTACCTCTTTGCTGATTCCAAACACACAGACACACATTTTATGAGGGGATACATTGACTCCAAGAGTAACTTTTTGAGTTACTCCAAATAACTACCCTCCATTTTATTTTAATTTGATATCCTGATTAATTGTTAATTCATGTCACATGAGCGCTCTTCTGCTTTATCATTTCCTTGTCGTCCGGTGATAGGTCTTCTTCCTCCCACACCATATTTATAAAACAAGGTTTTTTTCTTACAAAAATAAAATGCATGAAGCAATTCAATTCAGTAGTAATTTCAGTTGTATCGAAAAGTTATTTTCAGATCTTCCACAATCACCTCACCTCTTCAACCAACATTTTGGTACAATAAATAAAACCTGAGAATTCTATAGTACTCAATTATATTACAGAATGAAATTACTGAATTCTAAAAGAAATGCTAAACAATTGCAGAGAAAAGTCAAAGGCCGTTGGATTTTATGGATCAAAATTCTTATTTCAATTTCGTCAAAGTTTAAAGCTTTTGGCAAAACCATTTAGAATGTAGAATTCAATGACATAAAATAGCACCATGTGAAACGAAGAATTGAAGGCTGTGGTAGTGCAATTTGTTCATGTTTACCGATAATTGAAGAAGACCTAACACTGTATTTTTTTTTTTCCAAGCGCTGCAACAAGGGAATGAGAGTACACACGCTGGATGAATTAATAAGGACCATTAGATTAAAACAGAATGGAGGGTAGTGATTTGGAGTGACTCAAAAGACTCTCTATCTATCTATCTAGCCAAATTTTCGAGAAATTCAAATTGAAATGGTCATTAACTATTTAAGAATTGAGGGGTTACCTATAGCTTAAGCATCTTACAAATAGTGGAGCTTTGTCATATTCCCGAGCTCCAGAGGATGAAGCTAGTCAGTTTATTTCCATGCAAGTACCTCTATACATTTCATAAATTCTACATAAAAGAATCTATATTTTTTTTTTCCATTTTCAAAGGTGAGTCCTTCTATGCACAGTTTAGAACAGTGAAAAGCTTTAGAACTGAATAAAAAAAATAAATCCTGCAATACAATTAAATTACATTTCCAATACTCACTGATTATTTAGTAGCTTCTAAATATTCTCCTTCACCAATAATACTGTCTTTTGAAAACTCGTTTATTGCAATTTTTAGATCCCTCAATGTAAACCAAGTGTCCCCATCCAAGGTAAGAGAACCGACGAAGACCGGACAAAGGCGATGGTGAAGTTACAGAAAGCCTGTGTGCATTATCGGACTTAGCACCGCTTAATTCACCTGATTGAGAGAGCCAGCAGCCTCTTTCTCGACGTGAACGAATGAACCCGGTTGACTGCTATACTCCCCATCCTTTGTTTGACATTAAACTTGTCGTAAAGACTCCTTGACATTAAGCTAGCACCAAAATCAAGATGAAATCACAAAGTCACAAACAATCAAGAACACATGCACTAAGAACCACAAAAATGTAGGTGAGGAAAACCTATTTGTTGAAAACTGATCAATTCTAATCTCTTTGATCTCTTCCAAAACGGATAACTTGTGGCTCAAGAGATTCATGTCATTGACTTCTCGGATTTCTAAACCAACTATTAGCCCCATTAGCTCCCATGCTTCCAGCCCTAAAAAATATGTTTTCTTTGACAATCTACAGCTCATATCAGATGCCAGTTAACTGCCGTAGTGAGAACATGTTTAACCGCTAGGGTCCTCCCAACTAAATTAGAATGAAATGTCAGTCAAGAAATTTGTGCGACATAACAAAGGCACCGAAAGCATTTCCAATGCATATCGTGAAGGAAAACAACAGTGAGAAACTGAACGAACACGATGACAAGAGAAATACAAGAGATGGGGGGATTGCAGCTGAAGCATCAATTATAGCCTTCCCCACGACTGAATTATATTTCGGATTTGAGCTCAACTCAAACTGCTTCAGCTTTTCAATTGCCTCAACCCCTGTGGACCTAGATTGAAGACAACATTAGTGAAGAACTGCGTTGTTGAATTGTTTCTACTTTCTCGTAGAAAATTGGAAAATCGCAGGAAACCAAGATTCAAAATATCTAAATACTTTATATGATGGCAGCACCAATAATTAGAGTCCAAATCATAATCAATAAGCAAAAAGCTTCTTCAAACTTCAGATCAGTACCATCCGAAGCTATCAATCTCACATATCCTTTTGGTTTTGTTATTCTGCATAAAATTTAACCAAACACTGGTATCATAATGAAATTAAGAAAGCCACTATTTTCTGTTTTAACGCAAATGATAATAAAACTGACAATAAGAACTTGAGAGTTTCTTTACCTCTTGCACAAGTACTGATGGTTTCCATATGCACTTTACCCTCTAACTCTGATGGTACAGAAATATCAATCATGTCTCCATTTGCCCTAATAAAAATTCTGATGGGTTCATGGTAATGTAATGTGAGGACTACACCCAAAGTAAAGCAAGTTCCCTTTTCCCAATAGGATAAACTTACCAAATTTGTGAAAGAGTCCACTAGATGGCTGATGGATTGTTGACTTGTTGTCCCCCCGTAGTTTTACTCACCTGATGACAGAAGAATAAAAAAGTCACAACTTTTACCCAAACAAATCTGTCATAACTCATTACTACTTGTGAGAAGTCCCTGAACGTCCATTCATTGCTAATTGTGATTCCCTTTACAGTGAAAAGACACTAAATGAACATTATCATGAATGCATCACAACTAACCTAAAGACAGATAAATGTGAAGACTTCAAAAGCAGAGAATCTAAATCCATGCACTTGACTCAAACAACAAGCCAACTTGCGAACCTGGGGCTCTTCCCAAAATAATAAAAACAGAAAGATAAAAAATCAAAGTAAATATAAAAAATCCTATCATGTCCATTAATTTTGAAGTTATGTGGGTATACATTTGCTTTCTATAAAAATAGGTCTGTATAAATGTGTATCTTCCCGTAAAAAAGAATAGGATTGTATCTATATACACCTACAAAAACTAGAACGGGGGATACCATAAAAAAATTAAACAAACAATCCTTTTTTAGTATAGAACTAAGAGTACAGGATTCAAGATATTGCAACCTCAAAAAAAATACTAAGATGTTGCAGCTCAGGTTTGCATGAGTAACACAAGTCATCATCTTCAACGAATACGGGTGAAATTAGCAAAGGGCTCATTATATGTCTTTGGTGCGGCTTTGCATGCTTCTGCTGGGCTCCCAAAGACATTCCAAAATCTAAGAGTTTCATCTGCAGCCGCAGATGCCACTGTACACCCATCTGGACTCTGCGCCATATACAGCACTCTCGAAGTGTGACCGTTGAGATCTGCCATTTTCACCATAGAAGGATACTTCCAAAGGGTAAGCTGGTTCTCGGTGAAACCATGTGAGCTAAGTAGCTCACGCTCGTTCTGGTTCCATAGCAGAGCACATACTTGTGATCCAGTGTCAACAGAACTCAATCTCGCACCAGTATGTGTGTTCCACAGCTTAATGCAATGATCACCTCCACCTCCACCAGAAGCCAGTAGATTACCCTGAAAGGGACACCAAGCCAGTGCCTTCACAGCAGCTATGTGTTCCTCAAACCTGTGAAGCCATCGGGTAGGTGAATTTGAAGAAACCACAGATCTATCCCATATGTGAACAACATTATCGTTTCCACCACTTGCCAATTGTTGTCCTGAGGGTGACCACTTGAGCCCACAAACCTCCTGGTTGTGTCCCCTGTATGTTTCAACGATGTGAGATCTCACTCTAACATCATTGTTTACAACTTTACCATCCATTCCTCCTGTTGTCAGAATATGATTGTTCCAAGACAGTGAACCCACTCTTGCTCTGTGTCCACCCTTCATTGCCCTTAGCTGCAGTCACCAAAATAAAACCATACAAAACATGAGAATTGAGGAAATTTTCAAGTTTGAATTATGAAACAATACAAAGAATGGTTAAAAAATTAGGACAATATTTGTATACTTTTCTTATGGTACTGTTTGAACTGTTCTCCTATGCTCTACTATAGTAGGACATACTATTAAACGCAATATAAAAGACGACGAGTACATTATTCCCCATGTGCATGCCAGAGTGAATTTGCATCTTTCGTATGATAAATAAACAACACATACAGCACCATAAACAACAAGGCCTGAACATTATTATGATATTTACCTGTTTACTAGCAGTGGTATCCCAGAGCTGGACATGGGAGTTGTTCAACCCAATGGCTAAATGGCGACCATCGGGGGCCCAGCTAACACTTGTGACAGGACCATCATCATCATCTACAGTGACAAGCTCTGAAGTAGAGGAATCTGAAGCATTCCAAAGATAAACGGTATTTTCAAGGGCAATACTAACAACATTGCTGCTACCCCAGTCTAGCAAATTCAAGTAAAAGTCATCTAAGATATCAGGTGCGTCCAAGGTCCTCTCAGAAGTCTGCCAAAAAATCATTTTCACAAACACATTCAAAACATGAAAATCAAAATTGAAAGAATGGAAAGAATTAAATTATTGATTACATGATGATTACATAAACAAACAAGAACTTGAAAGAAATAACCTGAGGAATGCATCGTTTAGGCTTAGCGGATTTGGATAGAGGTGGAGGGGACAGAAGTTCCTTAGGGAAGAGCTCGACTGGTGTTGGAGGCTTGTTCTTGAAGGCCAAGATTCTGGTTCTGTCATGCATGTTGCAGGCTTCAGCAAGTCGCTTCTGGTAGGCTGAACGAGATGGTGACATCAACGCTGGATTTTCTTTTCCCTTTCTACAACCCTCCATCATCATGTAGTGAGCGTAATCAAAATCCATCGCTGACCGGTTCGGTATGAACCTATCCAACTGTTTCAAAAA
>Ga0228710_1006367_pt1 | contig 17924 bp, 17 predicted proteins | sample MedpolnodulmetaG_FD_177995 | JGI IMG/M metagenome (GOLD analysis project Ga0228710, IMG submission 177995) | Root nodule microbial communities from Medicago polymorpha collected in Santa Monica, California, United States - pink nodules | ecosystem: Host-associated > Plants > Roots > Nodule...
ATTGTGTATTCTTTTGGGCCGGACGCTATAAAGCATGTATTATTTTTTTGGCGAATTAAAAAGAAATAGAAAAAAAAAAAAAAGCAAAAAGCAAAAAGAAACACCAAGTGTCTAGGGTATCCCTAGACAGCTGAACAAAGAGCCCAGAAGGCGGAGAGGACCAAGTAGTGACACCCATAGTGGAAGAATTTCCGTATTTTGCTAACCAATCAGCACTGAGATTAGCTTCTCAAAATATATGATGCAAGACCAAATCTGGAGCATGATCGATCAAACTGGTAATCCTGAAGAGTAACGAACTATATTCATGAATCTCCAACTCATTTCTTCGAGTCAACAACTGAATAGCCTCTAGGCTATCTGATTCTATGATTGCTTTTGAATACTCATGTTGAAGCAGAAGAATGATACCATGATAAATTGCAAAAAGCTCAGCAATTAACACATCACCTTGACCATCATTGGAGGAGAACCCAACAAGCCAATTACCTTTACCGTCCTGAATAAGCCCACCAGCACCAATCCCTCAACGAGAGTTGCAACTTCCATCAACATTCAATTTCAAAAGACCTGGTTGTGGAGGTTCCCATCGCACCTCCTTTCTAATCTTTGCATTTGTTCCTTTGTCAAGCAGATAATGATCTATGTCCTTGTGCAACGTATGAATGTATCAAAGTACATCATACTTCTTCCATTGATTGCCCCCTAGGATCCTGTGATTTCTCCATCTCCACACCCACCACAAGGCAGACATAAAGACTTGAGGAGGTTGAGATTGAAGACCTTCCTTGATCCAATCTTTAGTCATCGATGTTGAGAAGAAGTGTTGAGTATAGCTTATAGGAATAGCTTTCCATATCTCTCGCGCATAGTGACAATCCCTTAAACAATGTAGTACATCTTCATTAGTTAGAAAGCAACTACCACATAAAGAATTATCCGTGAGATTGCACCTTCTTCGAACATTGTTGACAGGAAGTGCCTCATGGAGGCAGAGCCAAACAAAGTGTTGTATTTTCGCAGACGCCTTAATTCTCCAAACCCAATTCCAATCATTTGTCATGTTCCAAGTTCTATTGCAAGCTAACAACCAATCATAGCCAGATTTACAAGTGTAAACCCTTGTCTTGGAGTCATTCCATATCCACATATCATGTTTCTCTTCACTATAAGTAACAGGAGGAGGGTGTTGGTCAACAAGTTGAACAATATCAGAAGGAACATTGGTCATTAAAGCATTCCAATTCCAACAACCATTTGAACCAACCGCCCTAGGCGTTAGATGAGTATCTGAGATGTTGACAAAATCAACTTTGTGACACAATCTCCCCATCTTAGTCCAATCAGAAAACCAAAATGAAGAATTTTCGTCACAAATACGGTAACTAAAACCGTCTATAAGATTTTTATCTGCCTCCAATATACTTCTCCAAACCAGAGAAGGGCTTCTCGTTGCTTCACTGCTCCATAAAGAACCATTCTTAATATATTTTGCACTCAACAAACGCACCCAGAGTTTGTTCTTATCATATAACAAGCTCCACACCAATTTTCCAAGCAATGCTAAATTTGTGTTTCTAGCATCTCTAATAGCTAACACGCCAAACTTTCTAGGAGAAGTAACTATGGTCCATTTAACCATGTTCCACTTTCTTGTTACTCCATTTCCTCCCCAGATGGAGCTTTTAGTAATCTTATCAATACCATCACACAATTCCTTTGGGAGAAGATTAATTTGCATAGAATACACTGGCATAGAGGTTGTGACTGATTTTGCTAAGCAAACTCTGCCTGCTTTATTCAATAGCTTACCTTTCCAAGTAGCCAACCTATGGTGCATTTTCTCAATAATATGCTTGTATGTTTCATTTGTCACTCTCCCTTGAACTAAAGGAAAACCTAAGTAATGGCCTAAGTTAGAAACCAAACGGATCGACGAGATACCCTGGATATCTCTTTTAGTCCTCTCTGGCACCCTCTTGGAACACATTGATTTTGATTTTGTGACATTAACTTTCAAACCCGAAGCAGAACAAAACTCATTGAGTGTATCCATAACCACTTGTACCTGCTGTGTATTAGCTTCACAAAATAAGAGAACATCATCAGCAAAAAGGAGATGGGAAAGACCCGGGCCATCCTTTGAGATATGGATAGGCCGCCAACTTCCATCCTCCACTTTTCCTTGAATATGCATAGCTAACTTTTCGATACAGAGGACAAACAAATAAGGAGAGAGTGGATCTCCCTTATTTGTTCGTCTGGTGGGCTTGAATTTGTTCGTCTTGGCACCATACCAAAGAATAGCCAAATCGCTGGCTTTAACACAACTCATGATTAAGCCAATAATATGATGGGGGAAACCAAAGTCATGTAATGTTAGCTCCAGAAAGGACCAATCTAGTCTATCATAAGCTTTCTCAAGGTCTATTTTTAGAGCTAATGTACCTTTTTGGGACCTAGATGTGTGCATGTAGTGAACAACTTCCTGAGCAATAATAGCATTGTCTAATGTGCCTCTTCTAGGGATAAAGCTGCTTTGAAAAGGACTAACAAGTTCATCAAGGAAGGGACGTATGCAGTTCACTAAGACTTTGGTGATTACTTTGAAAATCACATTACACAAACTTATGGGTCTGAAATTCTTGAGGTGAGTTGGATTATTCTCTTTCGGAATCAATACCAAAAGTGTTTCTGCAATAGCTTCATCTATGAAGCCACGTCGAAAAGAAATATCCACAAGTTCCTAAAGAGATTCACCCGTCTTTTCCCAAAAATGCTTGAAGAAAAGGGGTTGAAAACCATCGGGGCCCGGTGCTTTGTACGATTGCATGAAAAATAAAGCATCTTTAACCTCCTCTTTCAAGACCGGAGAGCTCAAACTACGGGTACCAAGTGCACATAAGTTAGGGATTAAAGGGACACGCAAACTATGGGGATTCACAATACGATCTTCCTGAAAAAGATTTTGGTAGAAAGAGATTGCTGTTTTTTGCAGTTGAGTATCATCAGTACACCATGTACCATCATCCAGATGGAGACCATGAATTTTATTGCGTTTCTTGCGTACTATAGTTTGAGTATGGAAGAAGTTATTATTCCTATCTCCAAATTTTACCCACTTCTCTCTAGACTTTTGGAACCAAAGAAGCTCCTATTGTTGGAGAACTTCTCTATATTGTTTTTGGAGCTCGCGTTCTCGAAGGTTAAGCCAAACAGAATCTACTACTTCCAGTCGTTTCTGAATTTTACAAATCTGGAACTCAAGGTCCTTTTTTCTTCTAAAGATATTACCAAATACTTCATCATTAAACACCAAAGCTTCTTTACGAACCTTGTTGAGGCGGGTTGTTATATCAGCATGATTACGATCCCAGGCTGTCTTAACGATGTTGTCAAAATCTTCATGAGTAAGCCATGCGTCTTGAAAACGGAATGGACGGGCTTGTCTATTTGGAACAAAACCACTTCTTCTCAACAATAACGGCCTGTGATCAGAGTAACACCTAGCCAAGTTCTCCACATAAGCTTCGGGAAATAATCTACGCCAATCAGAATCCCCTAAAGCTCTATCAAGTCGTTTAGCAATTTTGTGAAGACCACCTTCCTTTCTATACCATGTATATTGACTTTCTGTCGCACCAAGGTCAATCAAATAACAAGTATCAATAGTATCAACAAATTTTCTAGCTGCAGATATAAGAAATTCCCCTCCTTTCACTTCTAAGGGAAACATGATCTCATTAAAGTCGCCCATAAGTAACCAAGGACTAGAGAGGTGAGGGCGAATATTTTTTAGGTATCCCCAAAGATTATCTCTGTTGGTAATTCGAGGACTAGCATAAACTCCTGTAAAAAACCACATCTTGTCATCACTCTTTAAAGAAACAGTCACAGCTTGGAAGTAAGTTTCCACAATATCAATGACATAGTTACAATTAATTGATTTTAGGATCCATATACCTCCAGCATGCCCCGTTGCCTCAGAGATGGCACATTTCACATACCCCAAGCCTTGCCAGAAATTAGCAACTCTAGCAAATTGGCAGTGGGTTTCCATAAGAACTATTAACATCGGGTTATAACGATGAATAAGGACACGAGTTTGTCGTTTCCCTTCAGAACTAACTACACCTGTAATATTCCAACTAAGGATACTTAAATCATTGAAAGCATTCATCATAAAACAAATTAAGATTTAGAGGGCAGTAAACCTGGAAGCTACGTTGTTTCCATAGACCCGTTATCCTTGTATGGGGGTGCATGCTTTTCCTCACCAAGTATCATAGCACAAGGAATTTCATGGTTTAGAATAGACCCATTAATTGTTGATGTTCTAGACCCAATGATGTTTTTATCAGGTGGAATATCTTCGGCATTAGCAACATTTAATTTATTCTTGTGTCCCTGCACCTGATGCATATAAACCATGGACTTTGTAGTATCCTCTATGCCATGTATTTGGACATCCTTTTGCATAGATGCACTAAGAGTGTTCTTCATGGGCCCATTATTCTTTGAAACAATCACTTGTTCCTCCATAACCTTTTTCCCATTGTTGTGAGTCATAGAAGGAGAAACTTCATTGAGGTTCTTTATGGGGTCTTCACGTATCTTTCTTTTCTATTTTTCCTTATCCCATGGTATATGCTTCTGACTTGAACTATTTGACCCTACATGAAAGGTCAATTGGTCCTTTCCATGATTAGCATTAACTTGTTTCCTATTGTTTCTCCTCCTATCATTAACTACCAACCAATCACCCACCATGTGTTTCTTCACCAAATTGTAGGTCCTGTGAGATATTATTCTCCAAGGATTTAGAAAGATTAGTTGACTCATTGACAGCCGTTTCATTACTGTGATCTTGTTGTACCATAGCGCTTGCAGCTGCATTTTGGGTGCAATTACGAGTAACATGTCCATAACACCCACAACCACTACAAATCAGATGTACCATGTACCTCGAACACAAATTTCAACACAAACACGAGCAAACCTTCCTCGTTCCACTGACAGTGTGCCTACCGGTTGATCTACTTTCATCATAGTAAATCAAGCTCATGCCTGGGAAACCAACCCAAACCATCGTCTTTTCAATCTTAGCAGTGGATGATACAAACTCCGGGCTCCATTTAGCAACAGCAAGGTAGTGATCAATGTCAAACTTCACCATATATATAAAAGCCATTGTTCTTCAACATTTTGTAGCCTAATTTTTTATCCAAAAGCTTAATGACCAGAGCCTCCATCCAAGATCGTATCATCAATATGAGTTTATCTCTAAAGGAAAGCTTGTTTTCATCTTGTAGACCATTCGCTCCGGTTCCGTCCGGTGGTTTTCCTGGTGGCACTGGCGGTGGGAGAGCAGAGAATATGTGGGATGACATGTAAAAACCCCAACAGAGAGACCCTACAGATGCTACCTGTTTGTGTGGAAACGCGATTCACTTTGGTTGTAATCGCTAATCGCTCTTCAGGATGTGGACGTTATAAAGCATGTATGATGTACCGGTCCATCACCCAGTTAAATAATTTAGGCGCGAAAAAACGGTTACATGTTCTTCTTTTTTTCTCTTTTTATTACGCAAACATTTGAAAAATTATCAACGGTGTTTTTTTAAACGAAATTTTGATTTTGATTAAAACTAAAAATATAAATGCTTGTTTCATTCAAGTTCTAACAAACCAAACTAACCATCATTATTTATTTCAATGAATCAACAATATAAAAAAAATATAAACTAAATATATTTTTTTAACAACACCAGCAACAATCTTTATTGTAGAAAAAGTTATTTAAGGGTATAGTTGAAATAATGAAAAAGTAAGTATAAATATATTTATCTAATTTGTTACACTTTTTAAACGATAAAGAAAAAAAATCCAGATACATATATATTCATATCGTGTTTGTTACATTTTTCTAATATTTAAATTTATTGTTACTTATTTGTTACATATGTTATTTGTATTGAAAATTTAGAAAGAAATAGTCAGCCCAAAAGAGCTGAAATGAGTTGTTTTCTTTATATATAGTATAGATTTAATATAGTGCTAACAAATCTTTTTCTAAAATATTTTGAGTCCTAACTTTTTTTAGAGGATTTAAAGTCCATTCTTTAACATTATTTTTTGCTCACGTTTGTTATTAATATTTTTCTTAGAGGATTTAAAGTCCAATCTTTAATATTATTTTTCGCTCATGTTTGTTACTAATATTTTTTTTAGAGGATTTAAAGTCCAATCTTTAACATTATTTTTTGCTCACGTTTTTTACATTTGTTTTTTTTGAAGGATTTTTTTTTTACATTTGTTTTAATATTTAAATTTATTCTTATCTATTTGTTACATGTATTATTTGTATTGAAAATTAAGGGTATTTTTAGAAAGAAAAATACAACCCAAAATTGCTGAAAGGGATAGTTTTCTTTATATATAATAGGGTTAAATATGTCTTTGGTCCTTATAAAATTGAGATCTTTTAAGTTTAATACTTACTTAATTTTAATAGTTATTTTAGTCCCTACAAAAAATTTCTACGCTCACTATTAGTCCCTACTCAATTCAAATTTGTTTAATTTATGCTTAAACTTTTAAGTTTTTGAACGATTTTTTTGCAGACGTGTTAAGAACATTACCAAAAGTTCCTCCAAAAAAAAATTATAGCAAAATTTGATATCTACGTCCATATTTTGTTACTTTTACCTTTAACTTTTGTCGTTTTAAAAAAATCACATTTAATTCATTTCATGTTAAAAAATTCTAAATTTTAGTAAATGAAGCTTTCATAGTGTTCTAAACATGTCTCAAAAAAATCGTTAAAATATTTAAGTGTTTAAGGATAATTAAACAAACTTTGTTTTAGCAGGGACTAAACTTATAAGTAATTTTTTTGTAGGGACTAAAAAAACCATTAAAAATAAGTAAGGACAAAACTTAAAAATTCCTAATTTTATAGGGGTCAAAAACTTATTTAACCTTATATAATATAGATATAGATAAATCAAGAGCACAATGACATAAAAAAAATGAATAGAAGATATTCCAACGGTGTTTGGATGTCTGGCAGATTTCAGTCGGATGTTCATATATATTATTAAAAAAAGTAAAAAAAAATTAGGGGACATAAACCTAACCTAATAAATTCACTCAAAGTGTATGTCAACTCAAATCATTGTAGTGGATGTCTAAAATGTGATGTATGGATCAACTGTCAATACACAGGTTATTCCCAACATACTTTCGATATTTGTTTTATATAATTCGAATTAGAAAAACACGAATTAGATTATATCATTGTAGTGGGTTAATAATCCATGATTATTTTTATGATTTTTCAGACAAGTTTCCAAGCAAACCCATCAATTAGTTTACAAATTGATCCGTCAAAAAACAAACTAGTTTAAAAATTGGATTTTTTTACCAGGACATGACAGAAACATCAAACAATGACCTCAAGTGTTAGGATGGTTAAAATCTTTCATGATGGGGAATTAGTTTATATTTTTACTAAATATTTATTTATTCCCTCAATGGAGGAGAGTGAAATATTTTCTAATAACTTTTTATTTTAACATAAGCTTCTCTCAAGGGAGGAAAGTGAAATATTTTCTAATAATTTTTTAATAAGAGGGGAGGGAAAGTGTATATTTTAACATAAAACGGGAGATGTGTGTAATTCAAGTATCTTTGAGGGAAGATGAGTGTAATTTACTCTAGATATTATTAGACACTGATATTTAAAAATTATAAAACGAACTATATGTGTGTGACACCCAGTTGAACATTTTTTTTAATGACAAACATTATTATGTTAATTTTTATGTTAGTATTTATCTCATTACATCAACTTGAACCACCCTGAACTTTTATCACCTCAGCTTCTTTAATTTTTAGGCTCATCAGTTGAGCTATCCAACTTTTGGTACCCATAAATAGGGGAGTTCCTTTGAGGGTCTTAAAGTTCTCCTGTATCTTGTAATTGATTATCTTTTACTTACTTTTATTTATAGTCAATAATAATCAATTATCACATTTAAATTTTAGATTTTTTTAAAATAAAATACAATGTGAAAAAATAAAATTAGAAAACAAAATGATGATGATAAAGTTTTTAAAAAAGGGTAGAAAATGTACATAAACAAAGCTAAATAATTATCAAATTTAATGAATTAAAAGGAGAACAAAAGATATAGTAAAAGTACTATATGAAAAATTATATTTTTACCTAAAAATATGAAACAGTTATTAAATTAATTGATATTTTTTTTGACAAAAAAAAAGTAACAGTATATATAGATACAACAATGTGAAAGAGTCTTAAGATGAAGTTGTGCTACTTAAATTGTGTTAACCCTCTAATTTGTTGTTAAAATGACACAACTCATTGTTAAATGTATTACTTAAGCATTTTACCAAAAAATATATAAAATGTATACAATAGTGTCCATAGTACTAGAGGTAATATGCATGTATATAAATACTTCTATATATTAGATGAAGCAGAATGTGTGTATATAAAAAAACTTCTTCAAAATAATTTATTCCAGAAAGTTATATTACCTCTCTCTCTAAGATCTCTTTGACTAAAAAATTAAGAAAGTTGATTGTAATATTAAATTTGTTGATAATTGATATATTGTTTTACAAGTTTATCTTTCATGATCGAGAATTAGTTTATATTTTTACTAAATATTTATTACAAATTGCCGAAGAAAAAAAATGTAAGATGAACAAGTTGAAAGAGTCTTAAGAAAGAAAATCAAGATTTTTTTTTCTCTTATAGAATATTTAAACAAACTGCATGCACATATATAAAGAGAGAGTAAGAAACCATGCAAAAAATAGAATGAATAGGTTGAAAGAGTCTTAAGATGAAGCAGTGCTAGTTGTGTGCAATGCTACTAAAGAAGCATAGGTGCCACCCTTGTTGATCAATATGTCATGTTTTCCTTTCTCTTCAATCACACCATTTTTAACAACTGCAATTGAATTTGCACCCTTTATTGTAGATAATCTATGAGCCACCACAATGGTGGTTCTGTCCACCCTCACTCTATCAAGTGCATCTTGAACCACTTTTTCAGACTCTGCATCAAGTGCACTTGTGGCCTCATCTAGTAGTAATATTCTTGGACTGTTAACTATGGCTCTTGCAATTGCCACACGTTGCTTCTGTCCTCCAGAAAGTTGAATCCCTCGCACTCCTACTATTGTATCATACCCCTGCATATGTTATTTTTCTAGAATTCAGAACCTCATAATTCATACAGCACAGGTAACTAGTTATTTGAAATATTGCAATTCACATGTTTGTAGCAAAAGTTTTAAGAACGGGTTCAGCTCATTGAGTATTGTGTGCTAAGTAGTACTGACACTTTAGATCGAAGACATGTCTAGTGTCTAAACACGATGATTCTGGCACACGTGGTTGCACGTTTATTTTCTTACAAGTGCCTTCGTGTTAGAGTCAACATTGTGTCCATTAGGACTGTAAAAAAAATGTACCGAACAGTTAAACCGAAGTGAACTCCACCATACCGAAAAAATCGAATTGTGACTGATAGTTCACGAACTGGACTGAACTCAGTTCGGTTCAGTTCATGAACTATCCATCATAGTTTGGTTCTTTTATGAGTGATTTGATTTTTGGTTTTTTAAACAGTCATAAAATTGAATTTGGTTTTTGTTTTTTGGTTTCTTTCAACAGCCCTAATTCTCAATTAATAATAGCAATTCGGTACAATTAAATTCACAAAGAACTAGTTCGGTTCGAAAAAAGTACAGTTCTTTTTTCTGTAAAGATATTTTCCGTTCGGTTTGAAACCACTGAATTGGTGCACCAAACCTTTATACTAGTTTGTTTCGGTCCTGGATGAACCATTAACGGTTTGGTTCATTCTTACCGAAGTAGTAAAAGTTCAGTTCGGTTTCCTTCCTTAACCGAACCATAAACAGTTTTAGTGTTTGTGTACGTGTCAATGCTTCGTAAATTTCTGTAGTTTACCTGCTGCAAACTACTAATGAAGTTATGAGCATTTGCTAGTTCTGCTGCAGCTATAACTTCAGCCTCAGTTGCATTACCACCTTTTCCATAGGCAATGTTAGCTCTGACGGTGTCATTAAACAACACAGGCTCTTGGCTTACCAGTCCCATTTGCTGCCTAAACCATTTAAGATGTAGCTTTTGGATTTCTGTTCCATCCAGTTTAATCTGACCTGAATCTGGATCATAAAATCTTTGCAACAATGAGATCACTGTTGATTTTCCACTTCCACTTTCACCTACTAGAGCAACTGTCTGATTGAAACAACCAAACGTTAAGCTTCTCTCTAAGAAAAACCTAGATGGATTTTTTTATAGTGAATTCTTGTGAGAATTATGCACTAAACCAATATATAATTTTTTAAGTTACCTGTCCTGAGTGAATGGTCAAGGAAAGATTTTTGAATATATGAACATCAGGTCTGGTTGGATACTTGAAAGTGACATGATGGAACTCAATCTCTCCCTTCACATCTTCCAGTATCATTCCTGATTCATCACTGGTATCTATTTTTGATTTCTGATCAAGAATAGCAAATATTGAAGCAGCTGAACTTTTGGCTTTACTAGCTCCTGGAGCCATGAAGCCGGATTGAGATAATGCGACAGCTGCCGTTGTGAGAGAGAAAAATACCTGAAAATAAATTAAATGTTTAATGCTAGAACAATGTGATGAGCTCAGAATTCAACCAAAGAGCACTATATCTGAAATGGCCTCCGAGTTGGGACTGTAACTTACTTGAAAAACTCCTGACATCGAAGTTTTGCCATTCTCAATAAGTTGGGCACCGGCATAAAAACTGATTGCATAGACACAAAACAGAAAGAAGATTGCTAACCCAAAACCAGTTCCACTGACTAAACCCTGCCTTTTTCCTGTCTGGAATGGTACTACACATTTCTTTTGGTATAATTCCATCACCTTCTCTTCGGCACAGAAAGCAGAAACTGTTCTGATATTCCCTACTGCGTCGTTCGCTACTTGACTTGCTTCCTCGTATAGTTTCTGTGAAACATATTTAGAGCATAGTAACATCATGTCAAATGAAGATTAATACTAATTTCATATAGAAACAAGATATGTACTAAATAAATTTAGAGACAAAAATGCATTGTGACGCAATTGAAGCACATTGTGTAAGCCACAAACCTTTGCGTCTGTGCTGAATCCTTGCATGGCCGTGATTTGAAAATATCCATTTACTAATAGTAGAGGCAACAAAACAAGAATGATGAGAGAAAGCTGCCAATTTGCCTGAAAGGAGATTACCAAGGCTGTAATAACTGTAGAGATATCTTGAACAAGCAAACCGAGTGCATCACCAACCAAAGTTCGAATCGAAGCAGCATCAGTTGACAGCCTTGCACCAAGTGCACCACTTGAATTCTCAGCTTTATCAAACCATCCTACTTCCATGTGAATTATTTTCTCGAAGCACATTAACCGGATTCTTTTTATCAAATTAGAACCAGCTACAGCAAAAAAGTATGACCTTAACGGATGAAAAATGAACGATGCCACACTAAGGGAAACAAATATTAATGCCCAAAATTTTGAGTCTTTACGAAGTTCATCTGCAGGCTCAAAAAATGTATTTATCATTTTGGAGATTAGAAGGCCCAGAATAGGTAACATTGCACCATTTACTGTTGCTGCCAGAGCCCCCATGAGTAACACCGGGATTTCAGGCTTGTTAAGATAAGCAAGGAGAAGAAATGGGACATCTCGAGTTTTAGTTGATGTTGCTTTTGCTGAAGGAACAACTTCAGACCCTCCTACTAGTGTGGCTGGCATAGAATTTGATGCTATGAATAAGTTGTAACTACTGTTTCCAATCCCTGATGATCCGCAGCTTAAAGACCTTTGGCTTGTCTCTCTTCCAGAGTCTACAAAGTTTTCTAGATTATCCGAGACATTAGCACCAAACTGTTCTGATGAATCCTTTTTAATTTCTTGCAATCTAATGAGTTGACTATAAGCTCCATCAGGATTTTTAGTGAGCTCAGCATGTGTACCTAATAATCAGTTAGTAGAAGGTATATGAATGCTGCATTGCGACATACTTAGTATGCATGGATGCATGCATGCATGTATGTACGTATTTATGTATGTATGTATGTATGTGTACCTTTTTCTACTACTTTTCCTTCGTGAATAACAGCAATGATATCAGCGTTCCTTATTGTGCTTAGGCGGTGAGCTACGATGATGGTTGTTCGGTTTATCATAATTCTGTCCAGGGTCTCTTGTACTACTCTTTCAGATTCTGCATCAAGGGCACTTGTTGCTTCATCAAGGAGTAGAATTCTTGGATCTTTCAGAATTGCTCTTGCTATAGCAATTCTTTGCTTTTGGCCTCCAGAGAGTTGTGCTCCATGCTCACCGACCATCGTTTCAAGTCCCTAAATCAATAAATTTCCAGTACTAGTAAGGTAAAAAGGACATATAAATTTAATGAAAAAATATATACTATAAAATAGTCTCCAGTATTGTGAAAAAGCAGAACAGTGTAGAAATTTTCACAAGATGGATAAATCAAGAAAAGAGAGCTTACAAGAGGAAATTTATCGATGAAGTTAGCAGCATTAGCAAGTTCTGCTGCAGCTAGGATTTCTTCATCGGTTGCCGCATCCTTACCATAGGCAATGTTCTCTTTAATGCTACAAGTAAAGAGAACTGGTTCCTGACTCACTAGGCCTATTTTCTGTCTGATCCATTTCAATTGAAATTCTCTGAGGTCAATACCGTCAATGAGAATTTGACCATCCTGTGGATCATAAAATCTCTCTATCAAATTTATCACTGTTGATTTTCCACTCCCACTTTGCCCGACCAAAGCCACGGTAGTACCACTTGATATCGAAAGAGAAAATGCATTGAATATCAGTTCATTTGGTCTTGTAGGATAACTAAAGCAAACCTCCCTAAGCTCTATGTCTCCCTGAATGTCATCAAGCTTTCGCCCGGTTGTGTCATAAGCATCAATTTCCGGCTTTCTTTTGATTGTTTTAAACATCTTAAAAGCTGCAGCTTGTCCAGCAGCAAATGCTGTTAAGCTTGAAGTTGCTTGTCCTAGAGACCTAGAAAATAAAATTAGCTCATAAAAAGTGATTTATGTATGAGAGTCTAATCTTGCAAAAAAATAACTTAACTTGACTTACAAGGAACCAGTTAGTACTGCAAAAAATACACTTATGACTTCACCTCCTGTATAACCTTTCTCAAGTACCATCTTCCCTCCAAACCATACCGCCAAAGCATAACTGCAGTAAACAAATAAACGAACCGAACCAAGGCCTAAACCAATAGCCAATCCCTCTTGTACTCCAACTTTGTAAGCTTTAGTTAAGGATTGATTGTATTGAGATATAGCTTGTTTCTCGCCGGTAAATGATGCAACCTGCGCGCATTGGAGCAGTTACGTCGTGTATCCTTAGTTAGAAACATGAAAAAGGAAAGGAAAAAAAAAGGAAATATTCTCTATGGAAGGAGTTGGCACACATACTGTTCGAATTGAACCGATTATCTGCTCTACTATACTTGCTGCTTCAGAATATGCTGTTTGTCCACGGGATGCCATCATTGCGAAAGCAAAGCTCATTATGGAACCAGAGAGGACAAGAAGAGGAATAGACGATAGAAGGACAAGGGTTAGAAGCCAACCCAAGATGAATGCCACAACTAAACCTCCTAAAAAACATGAGACGTATTGTATGAATTTTCCTACCTGCAGAACATATCCACCAAAAAAGGAAGAATGAGTTATTATTATCTTAGAATTTTGTTATCATGGTTAGATCAAATGATGCTGCATTCATACCTTGTCTCCCATGGCTTCTTGAATAAGAACTGTATCACCTGACATTCTTCCAATAAACTCACCACTGTTTGTTTCCTTGTCAAAGAAACTGATATCTTGCCTTAAAATCGCTTTGAGGTATAATGCCCTTATTCTTGCAGCTTGTCTCTCCCCTGTGATCATCCAACAAAACACCTCTGCAAGATTTCATGTATAACGAACCTTTGCTATTTTAATATTAATCTAAATTATATTTAAAATTTTATGGTTATATTAAGTTGAATTATACTAATCTAGAAAGTTCGGCATGCTTACGTAGAAATGCTGCAAAAAAGGCACATGCACCCATGATTGCAAACTTGACAGACACCTGGGAGCATGAAATGAACCATGTTAAATTACGAAATGAAAATAGGAAAATTTGAAATCCAAATCGTTCTCATCAAAACTAAAGTTGATTCTTGTTGAATTAGATACCAACAAAGCACATACTTATTGCACAAATGAATCAATGACACTGGTCGAACAGAATATAGACAGTTGGAATGTGATATGACATAAATTTAGAATAAAAATTACTCTATACATGTATGCTTCAACAAAAAGAAACCATTCCATATAACACTATTTTCACATCTTCCCTATAGAATATTTCACCAATGGATTCTTAATGAATAGTTGTTACCTTGGAAACTTGATGAACTACTTGTTTAGTGCTAACATTTCCTCCAAAAGCATTAATAGCATCTCCAATAATTATAGTCATTAAAGGCATAGAGATTCCATTCGCAACACCACTTACAGTCCCAACGAACATCAACAAATAATCCCATGAGTCTGCAAATGTGAAAAGCTTGTAAAAGGGTACTGTCTTATTGCTTTGATCCTTCACCTTGTTATTCTTGGAATCCTGGTGCATGTCAGCCATTTCTTGAACATTTTCAGCACCTGCAGGAACTGGTGGATGATGAATTGTTGACCCTGTCATCTCTGTTGAAGCAATATCCTCATCCAAGCTAGCCCTGGCCAACATTTTCTCGATGAAAAACAACAATGAAACAGCTGCTGAAGAAAATTCACTAGTCTGAGTTAGCAACTCTCATTCAGCTATTCCATTAAGCCTCGTTTGGATAAAACCTTAATAAAGTACTTATGACATAAGGGTTTATCATATATCTGCTTATGTATGAGCTGTTTACATAAAAGCTATGAGATGTTTTTATCAGCTATCTTGGAGAGTAGTTTATGCACATGTAGTAAGTTGTTTCCATACGCTTATTCAAACAGTTTTACAAACGTGTATGCCAATAGAGAAACTCAAATAAGTCAATTCAAACCGGCCCTAGAGTTACAAATGAAATGAGCTTTGATTTTTTAGATGTCAAAAATACAACAGCTACCTAAATTGGAAACTAGTTGACTTAAGCAAATTCAACAATAGAGATGAATGAGAATTAAAGAGTGATAGATAAAAATAGTTAGCAGGGTAAGTAGAAAAACCAGAATCAAACCTTTATGCAAACTTGAGGTAGATATTCTTCTTGCCTACAAAGCAACAAAAGAATGAAGGCAACTATAAGAATGAAGGTTGATGGAACACTTGGCAGTAGCCTAGCATTGCAAGCTAACTTCACTATCTTTAAATCATGAGATAAAGCAAAGGAATAATACAGAATTAGATGCTCATTGCCAAAGCTATCAAATCATGTATGGTTTAAATGCACCATGGAACAACATTACCTATTTTATGTTATATAAGGAATATATATATTTGAAGTACTACACACCATCCACTAAAATAATAACAGTTGGACTGTTGGAGGGTTTTTCTTTGGGTCTAAATCCTCCGGTTTCCACGGAAGGGGTTCTGATAATCCAAAGTTCGCCTGAAAAATTAATAAAGTCGGGTCAAGGATTATTTTAGTCAGGACTCAAACTCTAATTTTTCCGTACAATTCATCTTTAACTGGAGTTCATTAAACACTTGAGTCACAATAGAGGTTAAAATCATTGATCCTTGAATTAAGTCTGAACTATTTTTATATAACGAAATTGATATCAAATTCAAACATTAGTATAATTCTAGAATATCTGAGGTGGTTTTTTTTGGCACTTAAATGTTACTAGCTAGGAAACCTACATTATGTTTGAGTAGAATCTCTAAGACAACTGCGGTTAATGTTACTACAATTTGTTTATTCTAAGGTTAATAATTAAATAACATTGCATTGAATGGACAAATGCATCATTGGTTACACAACTCAAAAAATTAATCTTTAGATTGCATCCTCTCATTTTGTTTTTAATTCTATTCTATATCATTATCATTATGTTACTGATTTGACTCGAGAAACATGGGGACCGCATGATGTTTGCTAAATACAATTATCTTACGATTCTTTTCCAAATAGCATTATCTTAATATAAGACAACAAATTTTCCTGATCTTATCATATAAATATAGTTATACAACGTACAATCTTTGTTCTAAATTGATATAACATTTGGTTGGTTCATATAGTATTATTTGATATGGTACGATAGCTATGTGTAGCATATTTAAAAGAGGAAGCTAACAAAAGAAAAATGGTAGAGCCCTACGATAAAAATATACAGTAGGACAGGTGAGCCTAAGAGTTTTATAAGAGTCAACCCTGTTGGAGAATATGAAATTATAGGTTTATTGAATACAAAAAGTTTATGCTTGAGTGAATGAGTCCAATAAGTTTATGCTTTGTGGGACAAAATTGTTGCTCCCAAACTTGTCACCAGTCAATTCACACTCATTATTAGGAACCAACTTTCTTCATACATCCCACATGTATTTTTGGAACTGTACTTTCAGATCCATATTTTCTTTTGAATTTTTTTCCTTCTTTAGGACAGTACAAAATGTGTGTGTGTATATATATATATTTTTATTTCAAAATAAATTAATATAAAAATATGGGTTAATTAAGTTTTTAGTCCCTATAAATATTCACAGTTTTGTTTTTAGTCCCTACAAAATAAAATCACACTTTTTAGTCCCTATAAAATTTTCCATCAGCATTTTTAGTCCCTATAAATTTTTCCATCAGCACTTTTAGTCCTTGTAAAAAAATTTCATCAACAGTTTTGGTCCATAAAATGCTTAAGGAAAATATCACAGGGACTAAAAAGTGTGATTTTATTTTGCAGGGACTAAAAACAAAACTGTGAATATTTATAGGGACTAAAAACTTAATTAACCCTGAAAATATTACATGACATTAGTTTATTGGATGATGAGTATACATTCTATCAAACTGCATGGATACCGTTGTGTTCGCCAGATCATCTAAAAAATTTATCTCGAATATGTACAACATGGTATTAGAATCTATCAAATTTATAAACTGATGATGTTGCAATGTTCAAAACTTGAAAAGAGAAAACATTAATTTATAAATATCTACAAAAGAAAATAAAAAATTCATTAAAATAAGAGATATTACAATAAAAAACAAAAAAATGATGATGTGTTTTTTAAACATATTACTATAAAAAAAACCAGTTAATTTGTAGATATCTATTCAAAAAAAATGAAAAATCATTAAATAAAACAAGAGATATCACGATGAAAAACATTAAACATATTACTAATACATTTAAAGTGTTTTTTAATCGATTGGGTATAATTGCAAAGGTTAATCCTTGAGTTGGATAGTACTACAACGGATAGCAAAACTCCTTTTAACATTGTTGCATTTTTATACCTGAATTCAAACATAAGACCTCCAATTAAATTGGAAAAGATCATTTGTCATCTCATACAATTGTTATTGGGTCTAATACTTTTTTAAAGTTGTCAAAACATTTTTTTTTGACAAAAATAAAACGATATTCATTCATTCAAATCGATATATTATATCAGATACAAATATCGTCAAAAATGTAAAGGGTGAATCTGCGAACAAACTCACAGCATCCAAGTTAATAGCATAAAACGGCAAAATGCCTACAAATAATATGATAAAACCTAAGTCACCGAAATTCACATGCTTCCGGATCTTCAACGTTGACGCCCAAATCATTGGTTGAATTTGTAATTGACT
>Ga0228710_1006368_pt1 | contig 17924 bp, 11 predicted proteins | sample MedpolnodulmetaG_FD_177995 | JGI IMG/M metagenome (GOLD analysis project Ga0228710, IMG submission 177995) | Root nodule microbial communities from Medicago polymorpha collected in Santa Monica, California, United States - pink nodules | ecosystem: Host-associated > Plants > Roots > Nodule...
GACCAAAAATTATAAAGGGATCTCCCGAAAAATTATTATCTTATTATTTTATCGAGTTTTTCAATTTTTTACATTGGCCCAAGTCGGGACCGGACAAATTTATTATTTTAGAGAGTTTATTAATTTATCGAGTATTAATTTAAAGAGTTTCTACTATATATTATTATTATTATTATTATTATCACTCTAGCCAGCAAACAATTTCAGTCAATAATAAAAACTAGTTAACTGTACCAAAATAAAAAAATAAAAAATAGTAAACTACACAATAAGCTTTTATTACGAAAAAGAGAAGTACTATCACTAGAGATAAATTATCATAAGGATGATAATAAAATAAAATAAAAATCATATAAGGGTGCTTATACATTGTCAAGTGAGTAACACATTGTCCATATGTTTTTTTTCCTTTCCTTCTCATACACGTAATTATCGCATGCAAAAAACGAGGAAAAAATTATGAATTAATGTCAAATAAATAGTCAAACATTCCTCCACAATTAATTAAGGATGGTAAAATCGTCAAAGATGGAATCCATGCATAATTGCATATTACCTGGTTATGATGTGTTTGTTTCAAGTTTACTAAATTTATTATTAGGAATAACATTTTTTGAAATACATATAAAGGTGTGGATTTTATTTTAAAGGAGCGTATGTTTCAAGTCATATTTAGGGTGGATTCTAAGGTGAGGGTTCAATTAAGTCCCTCATCGGTGAAACACCAAAAAAATTACCTTTAGATTTAATGGATGGTCTAGATATGTTATGAATTAAAGAAAAAACTTATACACATTACCACACACAATAGTGCCCCTATCTCCTTCCCCATATGCATCCTTATCTCTTAAGTATTCATCATCTTCCAGTCAAAAAAACTGCAGAAAAATCAAAAGCTCGTTGCAATTTTTTTACACTCCCCAATTTGTATGTATACACGCATACACATAAACCAATCAAAATAGTCTCCATGTTGGAGAAAACTTCTTGATTAGAGATCAACAACCTCGTTAAAAAGTAAATATATGTTTAACCCAAAGAAAATGTACATCATCTTTGTGAAATTAAAAGTACTTGTACGTTTTGAAATCAATCTAATTCATATATAAATAAAATTCATGTTTTAATGAGGCCACACCAACAACGACCAATTTCATCTTTTTAGTTGTTGATTGCATAAATTGGAAGATTATGGAGCCAAATTTAGATTCCAATGAGTCAGATTTCATCGTTTTCATGATGCATAAGTGTATGTTATATGTTATTTAGATGAATGCAAAGCAACCGCTCTCTACATAATTTCAGTGAGTTGGGAAGAAATACAGGCAGGATTGTGTGTGGACATATGTAGATATTCTCAATTTTATTTTCAAGAACTTTGCACCCTTGATTAAATCTAACGACATTTTCTTGGTGGTCCACCGGTGAGGGACTTGATAGAGGGACTTGATAGAGCCCTCACCCTAGAATCCACCCATATTTAGAGATTTTCTGGAAATATGATAGCAGAAAAGATATATTCATATGTTTGTTTCAAATTTTTAAAATTTTATTCTTGGGAATAGAAGTTTTCTGGAAATGTTATTTTGTTCCTAAGAAAATTGGGAGGAATAAAATTCTCATGAATGTGAGGATAAAATCATTAATTATTATCCATAAATATCATTTTATCAGTCATTCTCAACAATTCTTTAAATACTAACCAAACACATATTCTCAGTAAACTCAGGAATAAAATTTTCATCTTATATTCCTAGGAAAATTATTTCGAGGATTATATTTTGTAAACTTGAAATAAATGCCCCCGAAATTATTTAGAAAAATGATGTTTTTTTTAAGGAAGGAAAATGATGTTTGGTTAACATTATAATATTCACAAGATCCTAAAAAAAACACAAGAATCTGAAAAATTAGAAGATTATCAGGTAGTTACACATATGATATTTATTCTCATCTCATATTCACACATCTTTTTTAGTCTTAACATTTGATTTATTGTTTGTTAATGAAATTATCTTTAACATAAAAAAAAATAAATGAATAAAAAAAAATGAAATACCCTGTTCAGAGTAGTTAATATGAATAGAATTTTCTTTTTTTATTTTATTTCATGCAATAAATTGTCAAATATTTCACCCACGTTGCATGTCTATGCTCTTATAAACTCGTGCCAAAAAAATTCCCTATTTTTTTCCCTACTTTTTTGAAGTTATCTTGAATGCGACAGATCCACACTTTGCTCATAGTAATCATTGCTCTAGTAGTAGACTGAAAGAGTAGTTCTTCATTCATAAAAATAAAAATACATACATGCCTTAATTGTCACCAGTCATGGCTATACTAATACTCCTACTAATCTAGATATAATAAAATACCCAGATTTGTAGGCTTCAATTGATCCCACAAATTGATTCAAATTAATTCATATTCCGGCTAATTTGTACTACTATTATTATCATTATCATGAGTTACAATAGAGAGGTGGTGACTTTGAATCCTTTTCTTTCTCTTCTCAAGGAAATTTTGAAGTGATCGCTTGATGGAAAAGCCATGTGAGGCATGCATTTGTAATGCACTAGGTTGCATTGAAAGGGATAATGTTGGAGTTGATCCTTTGTTGCTACCATTCTTTCCTTCCATTTGTTCACTTGCCAACCATATTATAGCTCTAGCCTACAACAAAATTTCGACCAATAATAAAAAAATATATTAAGCTTTATATTATGAAAATGATAAGTATATTCACTAGAGAAAATTATCATAGTAATAAAAAAAAATTTGTGACAAAAATAAGTTATATATTAGTGTGGTCAAGGGAGTTTATTTGTGCATGTTTTTTTGTCAAAAAATATTTGTCCATGTTTTTTTTGCCATATACGTAATTATCGCATGCAAAAGGTTAGGAAAATAATTATTAAATGTCAATTTTGAATTGCCAATTTTTCTTCCACAAAATAAGGCTGAAGAAATCGTCAAAAATGAAGTTTTTAGATACGCATATTACCTGAAGTTCCTTTTCATCAAATTTGTGGTGTCCATTGTGAGGATTTGCAACAAGTTTCTTGTTTACGTTCAACTTCTCATTCCTACAAAAAAAAGACCCATTTGTTTTCCAAGAAATTAACAAAAACCATAAACGATGATGAAGAAAATGAAAAAAAAAACTTCGAAATCACTTACATTGATTTATGAGATGATGAATTCAAACAACAATTTCGTTTCATCGTGATGCCAATTTTGAACTCTAGCTTTACAATGAGCCTCTTACACACAAAGAAGAAACAATAAATATTAATATGAGAGTATGAGAAATGCTACATATTGGAGAACAAAGGATATATAGAGAGAAGAAGACATCAAACATGCACTATATATATTTCAAAGTTGATTAATGCATGAGACATATATTTCAAGGGTGATATATATAGGTGTCGGGGTATAGAAATTGAATGACTAGACACGTGGGAAATGAGTTACACATGTCAAAAACTTTTGCATAGCATTGTAGCTCTCATTAGTAACGTACATTTTGTATTGAAAATCAATTAACACCACACAGTAACTCGATGTGTATTTTCACGTGCCTTCTATTTCTTTGCAGCTACATTTGCTTGCCCTTTAGAGGTGGAAAATACCCTAAATGGAAATTTTGCTTTCTTTGTGTAACCACACTCAATGCATTATGTCTTTTTGGTGTTTCCATTTCTTTCACGTGATGAAATTCAGATGATGAAATTTAAATCACACCCTTTTATTTCACTCTCTTTTTTATATTTCACCGGAAGTGTTTTATGAGCGTGTACGATTGGGACCAAAAGAATCCAAGAGTAATACACAGCGTTTAAATTTTCAACTACTTATGACAATTATATGTCGATTCGTATATTTTATAGGCTCTGTTTCTTAAATCCATTATTTCATATTCGTACTATTAGCTTCTTTTTTGTTCTTCTTTTGCCCTTTACTTTTAAGACTGCTGAGATACTTCGGGAGATATTTTAGACCTGCCAGATAATTCTTTAAAGAGACAATAAAAACTTTCAAAATTATATTTGATTGATATGGAATGTCATTATTTAATTTAAAATAATTTTACATATTCTGTCCAAAAAATAATAATTTTACATGAACAATCAGTCGATAGTAAAAAAAAAAATACACAGTCAATTGTGTTTTACTATTTAAACATTTACGTCGGTATAAATTTACATTTTATAAAATTCATGAGCGAAACACTTTTTTTATGGTATAAATTTTCATTTAATGGGGTAATCTATTATTTTTAGACGAAGCAATCATTAAAATATCAAAGATTTAACAAATATAACCAAAACATTAGTGGGGGAAGTTGCCCCAATATATTAAACGTGGATCCGTGACTGACTCTAAGATAATTATGGAACCTTTGTTGGAGGAGAGATCTCTTTGTTTGGGAACATGACTTGGTAGGCAATACGACCACGTTCTGAATTATTTTCCTCTCTCGAATGTGGATGATCTTTGGTCTTGAATCATGACACTAATAGGGTTTACTTGAGTTCAGCTTACTGGGTGCTATCAGCAACATTCGAGATGGAGGGAGTCCATTTAGATGAAATTCCAGCTCTTAGCTAAGGTTTGAAAAAGTTGAGCACCTTCTAAGCCATTGTCTTAATAAATAAAGTTCAACATGTTTGATAAATAAAACAAGTTTACTCAAAATATTCACACTGAAAGTTCCTCCGACGTACGAGGCTTGCATGTCACATGATCACCTTATATTATGAGTTATGAAACAGTGTCATCCTCATCTTTTCCCCAATTAAAGTTTATGGTCAAACACCATTGCAACCTTAGTGTATAATCTTATACACATCCAAAACTTATATCTAAACTTAATCATGCCAAAACTGTTTAGGCCACTTTTAACAATAAATATATAGTACTCGAATTATATAACATGGGGGGGTGATGTGTCCCCTATTCTTCCTCAATTTTATAAATTTACGAAACGTAGTCACCACATGGGTTTTATTTGATTATGCTCTTGCTGAAATAGAAAAACTACCCACGTTCGTTTATTTAAAATAAAAATAAAAAAATACCCATGTGCCACGTGCTAGACACATGTGGCCATGAACAAATAAGTGTGTAGTAGTGTACTAGACTACTAGTGTTGCTTTCACAAGTTGAATCCCTCCTTGCAAGTGGAAACCCAAGTTTTTCAGTTTTTATGCGAACACGTGCACAAATGCTGAGGTTTTTTCTTAGTAGTTAGAGGCAGAACACCTACCACATATGCCTTGAGTACTACAATATCCCCAAATAAAGGATCCCTTTGAATAAATTTCATGGAATCATTGTGCTATTAAATTTTTGAAGAGATAATTGTTGCAAGTAATTGTTTTACAATTGATTGAACAAGCAATGTTTTAACATATTGCATGAAAAAAGATGTAACTTTTTTTTTCTTTTGTAAGTTTTGACTCAAAATTTGATGCTTGGGTTTTAGTAAAATCGTGGCATGTGGTTTGAAGATTGTAGCACGATTTTGGTTCTCAAGTTTGGAGCGAGTTATCACAATATACTGAGGAAGAAGGAAAGAATACAAAGGAACAAGATAACTTGCAGCACAAGCCACCGTAGTTTACTAGTTGCTAGCATAAGTTTACTTACTATGCACCTTCATTCTTGTATATATATGAGTTGTAAACACTCCTTTCATCAATAAGAATCATTTCTCTATTTTCCAAATATGGTATCACGAGCTCTTTCTCCCTCTTTGGGAAAGTTTGTTACGATCGTGTAACCGTTTTTCGTTGCAACTTTTTCTTCGTTGTTCTTCATGGATCTTCCATTTCTGATCCATTTCTTCGTGTTTCTTCATTGATTTGCACTTTCTGCATTCAATTGTTGAAGATTCCATTGTTTCTATCTTTCTCTGTTTTCCGCTTCTCAATTGATTTTGTTCAATTGATCTTGTTCTTCCCTTTTTTTCACATTTTCTTGTGAATTTCTTCTTTGAATCTTGTTAATCTTCATCCATGGCGCGAGGTGCAACACAACGAGACACTGAATCTGAGTACTTTGTTCACCCTAGTGAAGGTCCAAATTCTTTAACCGTTTCTCCAAAATCAATGGATCGAATTATTTGGCTTGGGAAAGTTCCATGCAACGTGCATTAGGAACGAAGAATAAGCTTGGTTTCATCAATGGCAACATACCGGTACTTGATCATTTGGTTCAATCTTGGCTCATCAATTCTCTTTCTGAGTCAATTGCTCAAACTGTGGTTTTCTATGATTCTGCTTTGGAAATTTGGCATGATCTCCATTAACATTTCAGTAAGGTTGATCGTATACGTATTGTAAATTTACGTTCATCTATCAACTCGTTGAAACAAGGTAACAAGCCTGTTATTGATTACTTCACTGAATTGAAAGCTCTTTGGGAGGAATTTTCTTCACATTGTCCTCTACCTAATTGTGTATGTATTCATCCTTGTCGTTGTGATGCCACCAAAGTTGCTAAATAGAAATGAGGACCAAATCATGCAGTTTCTTACTGGCTTGAATGAAAAATTTTCAGTTGTGAAAACTCAGATCTTACTACTTGATCCTCTTCCTTCTTTGAACAAAGTTTACTCCCTTGTGATTCAAGAAGAGAGTAATTCAGCTTCTCTTTTACCTATTAGTGTTGGTGAAGACACCTCTGTGCAATTGAATGCATCTGATGCTAGAAGGTTTTCACCTCGGGGTAAAAATGTTACTCAGAACAATTCAAGCAAACCTGCCAGATATTGCACTTTTTGTCATCGTAACAATCACACTGTTGATTTCTGCTATGAAAAACATGGATATCCTAATGGTAACAAACCACAACCTCATTCAAATAATATGGTGCAGGCAAAATCTGAAGATAATACTTCTAGTGCAAGTTTGATGCATCCACAAGTTCCATTACTGGTATTTCTCAGGAACAATATGCTCAACTTGTGTCCTTGTTACAACAAGCAAGCTTGGTTGCCCCTGCATCTACCTCTTCTGGCCCTGCTTCAAACAACATTACTGTCTTTCCTCTTGTAGCCTTTAGCATTTCTGCTAATGAAGTCACATCTTCAGGTATACCTTTTGCTTCTCCTCCTACGATCTGGATTATTGATTCAGGAGCTAATGAGCATATTAGTTGTAACATGTCATATTTTAGTGCCTTTTATAGAATTAAACCTGTCAAAGTTACTTTACCTAATGGTAATTCTCTCATTGTTTCCTTTGCTGGCACTGTCTCATTCACTTCACAATTCCATCTTCATCATGTTTTGTATTCACCTCATTTCCACTTGAACCTTATATCTGTTGCCAAAATATGTGATTCATTATCTTGCAGATTACATTTTTCACTAAATTAATGTCTCATACAGGACAACTTGTCTGTGAAGATGATTGGTTTGGCTAAGCAACTGAATGGATTATATCATTACTCTCCTCCTGCTCCTGCCTCCAATTTATTTTCTAGTTTTTCATCAAATAAAGTTTGTAATTCCATTAATAGTTCTTCTTGTAATTCAGAAAATATTGTACCTTCTGATGCTCTATGGCATTTCAGACTTGGTCATTTATCACATTCTAGATTACTCAACATGTCTACTTTGTATCCCTCTATTCATATCAATAATAAATCTGTATGTGATTTGTGTCATTTTTCCGAACACAAACATTTACCTTTTCCTATCAGTCACACAAATGCATCCAATAATTTTGAATTAATTCATTTTGATATTTGGGGTCCCATTTCCACTGCTTCTATTCATGGTCATAGATATTTTTTGACTATCCTTGATGATTATAGTAGATTTCTTTGGGTTATTTTGCTTAAAACCAAAGCTGAGGTCTTCCTTCAAGTTAAAAACTTCATTACCATGATTTAAAACCAGTTTCACATAACTCCCAAATACATTAGAACTGATAATGGACTAGAATTTTTACTTCATGATTTTAATGCATCTCATGGTATTGTTCATCAGAGATCTTGTGTTGAAACTCCCCAACAAAATGGGAGAGTAGAGAGAAAACATCAACATATTCTTAATGTTAGTACGACTTTGTTATTTCAATCCAAATTGCCACCCACCTTTTGGTCATATGCCATTTTACATGTTGTGTTTCTCATCAATAGAGTTCCAACTCTTGTTCTTGATAATCAGTCTTCTTATTTCATTCTTTATGACCAGTTACCTGACATTAATCTTTTCAAAGTGTTTGGATGTCTTTGTTATGCTTCCACTTTACATAATCATAGAACCAAACTTCAATCAAGAGCTAAAAAGATTGTTTTATTGGGTTACAAGTCTGGTTATAAAGGTTTTGTTCTTTTTGATATTCACTCTAGAGAAATTTTCATATCTAGACATGTTTCTTTTCATGAAAATGTGCTTCCTTACCCTTAAAACCCATCCTCTACTACTAATGATTAGCAATATTTTACAATTTCACCTACCAAAGTTCCCCTTTCTCCTATTGATCAATCACCCCCTATTTCTCTTCCTGTCATTGATGATATTTTACCACCTACTTCATCTTCATCTTCCCTTAATGATGTCCCTCTTTCTCCCAGAAAATCCACTAGAACTAGAAATGCTCCTTCTCACTTACAAGATTATGTTTGTAACAGTTCACATACTTCTACATATCCCTTATCCAATTATATTTCTTATAATAATGTGTATGCTAATCATGCTTCCTTTGTTCTTTGTTTACAAACTCACCATGAACCACATACCTATGCTAAGGCGAGCAAGCATGATTGTTGGAAACAAGCAATGCAAGTTGAGTTATTGGCTCTTGAGAAGACTGGACTTGGGACATTGTGGATTTGTCACCTCATGCCAAACCTATTGGTTGCAGATGGATATTTAAGGTGAAGCATCATATTGATGGGTCAGTTGAAAGATACAAAACAAGACTGGTTGCTAAGGGCTACACACAAATTGAAGGTCTTGATTACTTTGATACCTATTCTCCTGTTGCTAAAATGACTATAGTCAGGCATGTTATAGCTTTAGCATCCATCAATAATTGGTCCATTCATCAACTTGATGTCAACAATGCTTTTCTGCATGGTGATTTACAAGAAGATGTCTACATGCTCATACCTCCTGCATCAAAACCATAAAATCCAATCAGGTGTGCAAACTTAAGAAGTCTCTCTATGGATTGAAACAAGCTAGCAGGAAGTGGTATGAGAAATTAACATCTATTTTGCTTCAACATCAATATGTTCAAGCATCTTTAGATCATTCTCTCTTCATCAAGAAAACTGACCAGTCATTCACTGTACTTCTGATATATGTTGATGCTATAATACTTACTAGTGATTCTCTTTATGAATTTCATCACATCAAGACTGTTTTAGATGATTTGTTCAAAATCAAGGATCTAGGCCAACTCAAATACTTTCTTGGTATTGAGGTTGCTAATTCGAAATCAGGAATTTCTCTTTGTCAGAGAAAGTAATGCCTTGATTTACTTTCTGATTCAGGCTTCATTGGTTCTAAACCAGTCTCCACACCCTCTGATCTTGCTATTAAACTTCACAACGACTCTAGCACACCATTCTCAGATGTTCCTGCTTATAGAAGATTAATTGGCAGATTAATCTATCTCAACAACACTAGACCTGATATAACCTTCATTACACAACAATTGAGCCAGATCTTATATAACCCCACTGTCACTCATCATAATGCTGCTTTGAGAACTCTTAGATACTTGAAAGGTTGTCCTGGTAAAGGTTTATTTTTTCCCAAACATTCTTCCATGCATATTCAAGGCTTCACAGATGCTGATTGGGCAGGTTGTTTAGACACTAGAAGATCAATCTCTGGTCATTGTTTCTTTCAAGGAGATTCACTCATTTCATGGAGAACTAAGAAACAAACCACTATTTCTAGATCTTCTTCTGAAGCTGAGTATATGGCTCTTGCTTCAGCCACTTGTGAACTTCAGTGGATTCTCTATTTACTTCATGATTTCCACATCACTTGCTCTAAACTCGATGTTCTTTATTGTGACAACCAGAGTGCTCTTCACATTGCTGCAAACCCTGTTTTCCATGAGAGAACCAAATATCTTGAGATTGACTGTCATATAGTCAGAGAGAAGCTTCAAAATGGCATTATGAAATTGTTACCAGTTTCTTCTCAGGATCAATTAGCTGACTTCTTCACTAAGTCATTGCTTCCTAAGCATTTTTCATTTCTCCTATCCAAGATGGAGTTGAAAGATATCTATCACCTTCCATCTTGTGGGGGGATATCACAATATACTGAGGAAGAAGGAAAGAATACAAAGGAACAAGATAACTTGCAGCACAAGCCACCGTAGTTTACTAGTTGCTAGCATAAGTTTACTTATTATGCACCTTCATTCTTGTATATATATGAGTTGTAAACACTCTTTTCATCAATAAGAATCATTTCTCTATTTTCCTAATACGAGTCACTGGAAATATTGTGTCATAGAAGCATGGGATCGTAACGCGATTTGGGGATAAACGTTTAGATTGTACTGTGTACAAACGTGAAACCAAAAGAGATAATATTTAGGGAACCTAGAAACTAAAGGTTGAAGGCCTTTGGATGAGGTTGAAAGCTTCAAGATGTGAACCTCTTTTGGAGAACCAAAAGAGGGGACTCTTTGAACAGGGTTGGTGCCTTTTGGGGAGAGATTCACGGGGCTGGGAGACAAAGGAAGGGAGAGTCATTTGTGAGTAACTTGGGTGAATCTTAAAGAAGCCAAAAGTGAAAATCCTTAGGAAATCAAAGGCTAAGGGTTGGTTACTTTTGAGGGTTAGATTCAAGAGTTGGCAAACACCTAGGATGAGAGAAATAATTGAGTCTCTTGTTTATGTGAAGAGATTGAGAAATAGGTAAACATTAGGTTTGCTTTTGAAGAGCTTGTTGAACATAATTTCTTGTAACCATTTTTTGTTCTCTATACTATTTCTCTCTTTATCTTGTGTTGTTCTTTGAACTTCCTCTAAAAAATCAAAAAAGTCTCTTTGAACTTATCTTTTTACACTAACGGTTAAAACACATGGCCATCCTCGATAACTCAGACGCTGTTATAATCTTAATAAATTTTCATTTAGAAAGAATTAAAAAAATCTAACACCACATATAGTGACAAACAATTAAGTTATAGTTAAATATACGAGTAATGGTTCAAACATTACTTTTACATGAATAATTCACTTTTACTTACGGAGAAATGACATATACTAACGGATTTTGGCCATAGGTACAAGTTTTTTTTTTTTTTATTTTACATTTTTTTTAAAAATTTTTTAGGCCTTCTAAATTTGAGGCCTTATGTCAAGGGCCTTGTTGCAGTTGCACATGGTCGGCCTTGTTAAAACATATAATATAGGCTAAATTACACCATAGGTCTTTTAAGTTATTTAATCGTAACAAATTGGTCCTTTAATTTTTTTTTTTGTACCATTTAAATCATTTAAATTGTAACAAGTTGATATTTAAGTTTTTTCTATAATTAATGAGTTCATTTAAGTTATTTAACCATAACAATTGTGGATATTTCAGATCTTAAAAATGTAAGTTATCTGAGACCTAAAAGTTACAACTAAACCCCAACCGGTAACTCTTATGATTTGGACAGAGCAACTTGTACTAAACCTCAATCGCTAACCCTTGTGATTTGATTTGACAGGAGTGAACAATGCCCATATCTTGTAGTCAATCCATGTTCACGTTATTTTGTGTGGTTCTTCACATAAAATCCTCATACTACCTATGATTTCTCAAATCCTTAATTTTTTCAAAGTTTGCTATAACCACAAAAAATAAATTTTATATGAAAAATCATACGAAAAAGCAGGTAAGAAAATGCACCTAAATTTTGTCCTTAAAATATATTTTTTTGAATGACAAATATTAGAAATTAGTTGTTAAAAGAACACAAAATATATAGGAAAATAAAAAGATCAAATAAATATAATAGTAGTAATAGACTTATGATGTGAAACAAGTAATATTAGTAGAAGTAATTAGGGATGATAAAAAAATTATATGCATAACATCCGCGGATAAAATTCAACACAGGCACAAAGTGGATAACTTAAGAGATTCACATTAAGAGAGTAAATTGATATTTTGAGTAATCTAAATTAAAGGATATATACGCAAAAGTAATGGTTTCCCTACACATGATTTATATCGATAATTATCACTTTTTTCTTGCTGGGCCTTTTTTTTTTTTTTACCTTTTCTTTTTTTTTTCTTTTTTTTTTTTTTTTTTTTTTTTTGTTTTTTTTTTTTTTCCTTTTTTTTTTTTTTTTTTTTTTTTTTTTTTTTTTTTTTTTTTTTTTTTTTTTTTTTGTTTTTTTTTTTTTTTTTTTTTTTTAACTTTTTTTTTTCTTTTTGAGGGTTTTGGTTTGGCCCCCTCTTATATTTTCCCCCTTTTTTTAATAATATATTATGAGTAGTCGGGTATCTGTCGTTCAGACACACCTTAATGCTTCACTTGTCTCTTGGCTTAGTAAAAAAAATATTATGGAATCACACACATCTTGGTCATTCAATTAAGAGTGTATAATTTATGTTTTAAACTTCATATTTTAGATTACGACCAAATTGTGTACATTCACAACCATATGATTTTAAAATATGAACCATCCAATATTTAATTAAACGGTCAAAGTACGTGTGTAAATGTTTAGAGGCGCACTAAATTTAATCCAAATTTGCAAATATTGACATATAATATTTGCATAACATTTATACATTATAATATTAGCTTACTGAGGTAAAATTAGGACAATGCTTGGAATATCTTTTACAATTTTAAATGGCTTTATAATAAGACATGAATATGAGTAAAATAATTAAAAGAAAACCAATTATATGTTGCTTGTGAAGTTGGGGGGAGGGCTTGAGTCCATGCTCGCCCCACTGAATCCACCCCTGCTCATGCTCTTGTCTTGGAGTGTTGTAAGATGTAGTTTAGATATTTGTTTTAAAAAATGTTGGTGTATTCGGGACGATGGGGTTGAGAGAAGTTATGCATTGTAAAAAAACAAATTCACATAGTATTGTTTTATTAGTTGTCTTTAGATTACGTAAATGATTTTTATCAGGTTTTATAGTTTTCTTTTCTGCATTATATTCTTGTAATGTGATTTTGTTACTAAATTTTTCTATCTTGTTTTTTCAACCGTAAATGTATCCTTTGACACCTCATGATACCATGTTATAGCAAGTTTAATAGAACATATTTCTCATGTTATAAATGAGCAATAATGCATCCTTTATTATAAAAGTTACACTTGCCAAGTTGACATATTAGCCTTAATTCATCCTCATTTTTCCTCCTTAATATGTAATTAATGTTAATCAACTCAGTCAACCACTCCCTACATTTTAGCCGTAGATCTCGTAACCTCATTTTCCTTTCATCTCAGCCGTATTAAATTGCCAATAATATCATTTAATTCTTTAATCATATCCGTTTTGATATAATTAAACGCTATTAAACGCTATTAGATCTTGGTATGATATTATTAGCAATTTAATACGGCTGAGATGAAAGGAAAATGAGGTTATGAGATCTACAACTGAGATGTAGGGAGTAGTTGACTGAGTTGATTAACATTAATTACGTGTTAGGAAGAGAAAATGAGGATGGATTAGGGGTAACATGCCAGCTTGGCAAGTGTAGCTTTTATAATAAAGGATATTATTGGTTAGTTTTCTTTAAATGCATACAAGTTGACTTGCCTTTTATGTGTTTACTCGATCATTATTGGCGACCCATTTTTAGGCATGTCAGACGCACCAACATTTATGACATAGAGGAAATTGAAAGTCTGTTTTGATTTATGGCTGAAATCATGCATCTCTATAGTTTTGAATTTTAGTCTATCTTTCAAAACTCATAACAGCCCATGTTTTAGCATGTCAGGCGCACCAACATTTATGATATAGAGGGAATTGAAATAAATTTTTTTTTTTTAAGCATAAATCATGCATCTCTATAGTCTTAAGTTTTAGTTTAACTTTCAAATCTCATACACCACTAATAGTGATATTAACTGTAGATATTTTCTCGATACAACATCTTGCATCTGATGAACACACAAATTGATTATTAATTTAGTTTTCAGTCAGTAGATATGAGAACAATTGAGCAAATCGGGCTGATGTTGAGTTTGTAAAATGGAACCATCAAACAAATGCACCAAAATTGCAATGGAACAGGGTTAATCATAACCAGAATGGAGAAATTTGTATTTGAAGGAAATGTTATATCTGGAAGTAACATTGGTAAACAAGTTTTCATACCCAGGTTATCTCTTTCACCATCTGATGTTAAAATTCCTTTCAAATTTCAAAGAAGACAATTTTCAATATCTGTTTCATTTGACATGATAATCAACAAGAGTCATGTGCAATCACTTAAAAGTGTTGGAATTTATTTGCCGAGTCATGTGTTCTCGCATGGTCAGTTGTACGTTGCAATCTCAAGAGTCACTTCAAAACAAGGATTGAAAATACTAATCGTTGATGGAGATGGAGAGAATACTAATATGACCTCAAATGTTGTTTATCACAAAGTCTTTCGTAATGTATCTTGATGATTAAAGTTCAAACCTTTTTTTTATGTATGCTACCATTTCATTTTGTTTCTATTGTTGTCGTAGAAGGGAACATATTTTTAAATGTTGTTAAAACTTCTATCAACTATATATGTTTACATTGTTGCGACTTCTTCTCACTAGGACCCGTGTGATAGCACGGGTCAAGAGTCTAGTTAGGATGAAAACAGCATAGTTCAATTGTTATTATTGTTATACACATGAATTTTACATGACATAGTGACAAATTGATGAGAAACTTAATAATGGTAAACAAGACTTGTCTGGCTGATAGGAGCATCAAGTTACTAAGTCTCTACCTGGGTTGTTGTTTTTAGTTATGCTGTTTTTTTCACTGCTTGGTGTCAAAATGTACCGACAAAGTGCTTCAACATTTATTCTTACCAATTCAAGTCAAATGAGTTGATACATACCACTAAAAATTCAGAATATATCGGCCAATTTAATGACCGAAATATTTCAATTTTATAGTGATCGATTTGTGAAAAGTCGTTAAACAACTAGTCGCTAATGTTATCCTAAAACCAATTGTTGTGTTTACTGCTGCAAAAATCAACACGATCATTGTTGCATTTGATGGACTTATATTTCATTGGACAAATGTTGCCTTGTTATCACACTATGTGGACCTGCTCCTCTGTCGCAACATCTTTCTATTAAGAAGCTACCAATATGTGAGTGTGAAAAATATGACATAATTTAAACATGCATATATGTATTTTATGCATGGACTTTAGTTAAGGCCTTTGATGCTGAAATGAACATGATATTCAATTGCAGTCATGCTTACATGTCAATCGCTCTCACAAAGTCATGTCCATCACATTCAAATTAAAATTAATAACAAATAACATGCTGTATTTTTTTAAAATAAAGTTTGGACAAATTTAAATTTTTCTAAACAGTTAGTCATGAGATGTAATTTATTAATCAATTGAGTTCAATTCTTTGATTTGCATATTTGTGTTAAAAAAAAAAAATCATTTCAAGAAATTATAGATCGAAAGTTAGAAATTACCCAATGCTTCATAAAAGTTCAGCTTGAGTGCCACTTAAGTACATAGCTGAGTTGTAACCTAACATTCACATCCCATAAGAAGGTAGAATTAGGCTCAAATCCCACTCTATTAGCTAGTAAATATTGAATCCTTTGCTATAAAGACGAGCAAAAGAAAAAAGACAATGCCTTACATTTTTAAAAAAATAACATTAATTTTTTCACACTTAAAACTCCACATCCACGGTCCCCGTGAGCGTAACTCGATTGGTAGGGACATTACATTATATATGTAGGGGTCAGGGTTCGAACCCTAAATTCTACTAAACTACTTGATAAAAAAAACTCCACATCCACCTCATTATTAAAAAAATATTCTACATCCACTTTGTACCTCTCTTTAAATTTTCGAGAGAAGATCAAGAGCGAGAAAAAATAAAATTAAAAAGGTCGAGATAGAAAAGATCAAGAGAGAGATAGACATAAATTGAAGAAGGAGGAAGAAAGAGAGAATGAAAGAAAGAAGATGATTCAATTTACTCTCTCGAACCCAATTTTTTTTTGTTTCATCACTCACTTTTTTTTTTAAACAGTTTTCCTATCTTTCTCATTTAATTACCACCGCATAGCTAAAGGTATGAATTCTTTAACCGAGATAGAAAAGAACAAGAGAGAGATAGACATAAATTGAAGAAGGAGGAAGAAAGAGAGAATGAAAGAAAGAAGATGATTCAATTTACTCTCTCGAACCCAATATTTTTTTGTTTCATCACTCACTTTTTTTTTTTAAACAGTTTTCCTATCTTTCTCATTTAATTACCACCGCATAGCTAAAGGTATGAATTCTTTAACCAAGTTGCTTGAGCTCTAGTGGCAAGGAGCTTCTTCTAAGGACGTATCCGGAGAATACCGGGTTCGATTCTCAGGGGGAACAACGCTGGGTCAGTGAGCATGCCTCTACGCATGAGCCGGATTAGTCGCCCACCTTTGGTGGGTCGGACACCGGTGCAAAGCCAAAAAAAAGAAAAGAAAAGGTATGAATTCTTTTTGGATACTACAGTCATGTGCTGAAAATTAATCTTTGAGAGACTTTACAAAATACATCGTAGAAGCTTGTAAATCATTCTTCATCCCTAATTATTGAACATAGACATTGCAGGAGTTAGAAGATGCCTTTATTATTTTTTTGGTAGTTCCATGTTTATGGTGCGTTGAACTTAAACAAAATTAATACACTTGATTGGACCTAAGTGGTTAATTAAGTCATGTGTTTACGTGATATGTTGTTTAGGTGGATGTGAGGTGATATGTTCAACTCCTTATAAAAAATAATTATTTTCAACTTAGAAACTTCGAATTAGGTTGGTCGATTATAATTGTATATTTGTTTTTCTCCTCCCAATCTTAGAGGATAGTTACCTAGACTTTGAATGGTAAGTAAAATATAACCATTAACTATTCTAAGTAGAATCTGAATCCAAATTCTATCAAAAGATTTGTCATAATGAAGTTTATCGGTCACTAGACTTCAATCACTTTGTTATAGTCTCTTACATATGGTTGATTATTTGAATTGTGTTTATAAATATAATGATGATATTTGAGTTACCAGTTAATAAGAAGCTATTTAAAATCTGTGTATGAAGAGGGAGAGCCACCTCTTTTTCATCAAATGGTCCTTGCAAGAATATGTATTCAATGGAAGTAATATCTTACGCAATCAAGATGCATGAAGCTCATGTCTACTTTCTTCAATTTAGTGTTGTTATGATCCTTGACCATCTATTTCACCCGGGTATTCGTGACAAAACTGTATTGGTGATTATATTCATACTCCCTCTGTTGCTAATTATAAGGAAATTTGATTTTTTTAGGTGTGAATGAACCTAAAAAATCAAATTTCCTTATAATTGACAACGGATGAAGTATCATATACATGAGGGCATATCAAGTGAGAAGACCTTTTAAAATGAGAGATGGGAGGGTGAAATAATGACCATCAGATCCACATCAACGGTTGCTATTTAATTAAGCACTCTAGATTTAGTCACACTGTATCCTTTAATCCTCATGTCCATCTCCAATTTAAAAGTCCGCATTAAAGGAATGGAAGTTCACCCTCCTTTTAAAGGAATGGAAGTCCATCTCCAAATTAAAGGATACAGTGTGACTAAATCTATAGTGCTTAATTAAATGAAAACCGTTGATGTGGATCTGATGGTCCTTATTTCACCCTCTCATCTCTCATTTTAAAAGGTCATCTCACTTGATATATATA
>Ga0228710_1006370_pt1 | contig 17920 bp, 11 predicted proteins | sample MedpolnodulmetaG_FD_177995 | JGI IMG/M metagenome (GOLD analysis project Ga0228710, IMG submission 177995) | Root nodule microbial communities from Medicago polymorpha collected in Santa Monica, California, United States - pink nodules | ecosystem: Host-associated > Plants > Roots > Nodule...
AAAAAAAAAAAACAGACGATAGGTTAATTGAAAATGGGGTTAGGTAGCTCAATTGATTTGAGCTAAGGTAAAAGAAGTTTGAGGTCGAAAAGAAAACTAATAACTTCATCATTTAAAAAAAATGAAAATGAATTAGTTGAATGTAATTGTGTCTATGTCCAACATGGACAAGTCTGTTGAACACGCCATCTATCAGAGGTGTTGTTGGTGCTAAAAAAATATTTATGTTTAGGCTAGCATAGGACTTTTATTGTTAAAAATTCAAAACAGTTGGACTAGAGCATTCATGCTTATATAAACTAATATCACCTATTCTTTCATGACACTTGTATGTTGGATTCTCTGCATCAACTGATATGCTTGCTAGCTCTCTCATTACATCTTATGCTTGGAGCTTTAAAGTCAATGGAACAGCACCACCCCTTGATTTATGTTCACTCCCACAACTTCTTTGATAGCTGGTATTTCAGTTACAACTTCTGTTATTGCATTGTGTATTTGTGTTCTGTAGCATTTGGTATTTACTATTTACCTTTTCAAAAAAAAAATTAATGATGCTAATGTCATAGAAGCGTGGGAGCTTGAATTAATCGGGCCACGTTGATGCTTCTGAGTCCTAGAGCTCAACAAAGCTACAAAGGGTTTGAAGGTTTCCAGGAAAAAGAGTTATTTGGGACGGGTGGTTTTGGCAGAGTTTACAAAGGGACATTGTCAAAATAAAAGATCCAAGTAGCTTTTAGAAAATGTCCCGTGAATCAACACAAAGGCCGAGGGAATTCGTGTCTGAAGTCACCAACATAGGCTCGCTTTGCCACCGTAATTCAGTTCAGTTATTCAGGTGGTGTTGATGCAAAGGTGACCTCCTACTTGTGTATGATTTCATGGCTAATGGAAGCTTAGACAAGTAGTTGTTTGATGAGGCAAATCTAACTTATCTATCACATTGTATTTCATCTGAACTCGTGGATGAGAATGGAGGCTCGTAGGAGAAGCAGAGGTTGTGATTCTCTCTGGAGCCAGGAAACGACGGTGCATGCTGCTAGGCCAATGGAAGAGGTAGAGGGATTTGAGGAGTGCGTGTTAATGCAGGTCTCGGTAAAATGATTGATCATCTCTCTTTACACTCATCAACATCATGCAATTTATATCTATCTACTTCATATTTGAGTTTGTTGATGTGAGTTTGTTTTATTTTGCATTGGAGGATTTGTACTCAACTACTCATCCATTTGTTCATGTTATTAGTATTATACTTATTGTTGCTATGAAATTTTCTAGTAGTGAATATATCTGAGTGTTTTATGTGGTTGGGTAAGATTTCTATTTTGTGGATATTAAAATTGTTCTCATGAAATAGCAGTAAGAGGCCAAGTGTTGAAATGTGATGTGAACTCCAAAGTATTGGAATCTGTTTCGATGTCGTTGGCAGGCAAGTAATTTGAACTCCTAAGGGCTTCTAATCATTGGATTTTGGCTATTTTCTTATGATATAGTGTGATCCATCTAAGTTTTCTCCTTTTAAGTTTTCAAGTAGGATTTATCACTTTCATATAATGATCAGTTTGTTTCTTAAACATACTCTTTGGGTTTCCTTTGATTCCTGCAGTTGGCAGATTGTATTGAAATTTGTCGAAACAACTTTCATTGTCGAAACAACAATGTGTTTGAAACGTGTTGCCGGCGAGGAGGACAGTGATGTGTACAGTATTGTCTTTTTCGAGTATGTAGGCATTGAAATTGAAATTGGACAAGGATTCTTCGATTTTTTGTCCTTTACCTTGATTGCATTAGTGAGAAATGCACAAAATTTGAAAGTTATTGGCAAGCTTCTTGAAATCAGGTGCTGCTATTGATTTTGAAATTATATGCTGGCATGAGGTGATTTGTTACAGGTGTTGTCATTCATTTTGTAATTAGGTGCATGTTTCTATATATAGTCAAGTTATTGGAATACTGTTGCTACTTTGAGTACATTATACTAAGCTGATCTGAAAAAAGCAATATGAAGATAACTTCATTTAGTTTTGAAATCAACTAATCCCATAAAATCCATTTTACAACAATTGATCACATTTTAAATATACAATGATCAATATAAGAGGCACTACAAGTACAACTAAAATGCGATGTACTTGTATGCAAACCTTTCAGGACATACTATTCTTTATCAGCAAGGATCACATTCTCTACAATTTTGGAAATAAATCTTATCGTAGCTGTTAAGAAAGTTTCCGGTGAATCAAAACAAAGGCTGGGGGAATTTGTGTCTGAATTCTGAAATCACCAACATAGGCCAGCTTCACCACTGAAATTTGGTTCAGTTACTTGGGTGGTGTCGTTGTAAGGGTGACCTCCTACTTGTTTGCGATGTCACGGCTAATGGAAGCTTACATGTCTTTTTAGTCCTTAATTATTCCTTATTTAGCACGTAACATTTTTGCATAGGCTCGGTTATGTAAAATTGACAGGATAAACCTACAACCGTAGAAGCATTGATCAAAGAGTTTCATATGAACCTCAATGACTATATTTTTTAGCATGTGAGTAATTAAATTGTTCTTCTCAATACCATTCAGTTTTTTGTTCATTTACTGCACCTCATTTTGATTCTAAAAGAGTAAGGAGTTTTATGGCTAAACAATCGAGGCGATTTCTTTAATCTACAGTCGTGCTAATCAAGGCTTTGGAAGGCAATTACAACCATGGAACGAAAATTGAAATTAACTGAGACATTGCTTACTGCAGGCTTGCTTTGTGTGACTCAGATAGTTTCTTGCCTGCTTGGCTTTGTCGTCCTAGCAGGTTCATTACAATACCTTCCCCTTTAAATCAACTTTGTTTGTCCTTAAGGTTCAAATGTAGGGTCCTGATTGGGAAATGACATACTGTCGCACAAATTGTAAAATTGAACCACCACTCTAGCAGTGTGGCATCTTAGTTACGTTTATGACATTCTAAGAGTAATAACTTTTGTACTAATCCATTGTTGGTAGACACCACAATTCGGAGAATGTTATCCTTGAATACATATTGTTCATCTAATTGAGAAATGGAAGAGATTCTTATTTAATTCATGTTTTTTTTGTTTAAAAAGTTATAAATTATTTTTGGAAGAAATTCTTATAATATTTTAAACATTTTTTTAAAACTCGTTAAAAATATGAAGGATACACATGACCTAAATTAAAAGTAGTGACAAAAAATGATGAAAAATATTAAGAGGATTAAAATTTGAAGAAAAATTCAAAATGATGAAAAATATTAAGAGGATCAAAATTTGAAGAAAATTCAAAAGGACTAAAGGCGAAATTTAAAAATTGTATAGCTACCAACAACTTATTTAACCATGGTTTTAAGTTATGAAAACCAAAATTGCAACAACTTTGCTTGTTTAAGGTTGTAAAATGGAGTCACTCAATCAATTTTTTTAATATGGACACAACAACAACAATAAAATATGTTTTTGGTACCTATTGATATTCCAAAAATTTTGTTTTACACACTAGATTTTTTTTTACTTTTAGTCCTGAAAAGTTTCGATCACTACTTTTAGTATATCCTTTTAAGTCAACTTATACTATTGACCAAATATCGAGAACATGATTTTCACATCATTTTCGTTTGAGAGCTATTAACGTAGATCCTCTGATCGTACTTCACTAGGCTCCTTCTAGTATGTCATCAACTTTGCTAGCTAATGCTCTTGGGGTGTCATTTGTAAGGATGTAATCCCCCCTCTATATTTTCCTTTCTCATGTAACAAAAGAAAATCCTACACATGGTGAGACTTTGGTGGTCAGCTCTTTCGAAGTAATTCGGGAAAAATTTAAATCCATCCCAGGATCTACGAAGAACCAGTTTAGACCCATTTTTCACATAAAACTAGTATTAAGTCAAATTGTTTGGTTCATAAACCAAAACCATAAAGTGGACTGGTTCACATGATTTGGGGTGCGTTTGTTTCAGTTAAAAAAAATATGAAATTTGTGTTAAAAGAATCTAGAGATTTTTTTTAGTGATTTTAAAAAAAAATCTAGAGTCATTTTAGTTTGTTTACAACCCATATAAATCACTTGAAAAAAAAAAAAAAAGACCATGATGATAAGCAATATCCATGTTGTCTGCTGTAAGCAATAAACGAAGCTCGGCTGGAGGGTTAAGCACGATCAATAGATCACTTGTAAAAATTGATTTTAGGGTAAAAATTGATTTTTTTTTAAATGAAAAAAATAATAAAATAGTTTTGTTTTTCAAAAAAAAAAAATCTAAAACAAATGGGGCCTTGTTAACTATGCCCCTGAGTCCACAAGCATTTCTCCGCGAACATAAAAAACTAGGGTTTCAGTATTCATTCACTGTGTGCGTGTGTTCTTGCCGCCCCAAGCTAAATCTGCAAAAATGGCTACCCAAATGAGCAAAAAGCGAAAGGTTACTTCTCAGATTCGTTAATCTTAATCCAATTCTTCTTCTTCTTCTCCATTTCTTAATTTCATTTGGTTTGTGTTGTTGCAGTTCGTCGCTGACGGAGTTTTCTTCGCTGAATTGAATGAGGTTTTAACAAGAGAGCTTGCTGAAGATGGTTATTCTGGTGTTGAAGTTAGGGTTACCCCTATGCGCACTGAGATCATCATCAGGGCTACTCGTACCCAAGCTGTTCTCGGTAACTCATTTCATCAATCTTGTTTCATTTCAATCTTATTTTCTTTTTCTTTCATTTTCGGTTTTTTCTTATGATTTATGAAATTTTTGTATATGCATACTTGATTTCGATTTCATTTGTTTTGTTTTTTCCCTAATGATAATGATAATGATTTTTTTTTTGTTTGTTGTTGTTTTGTTTTGGGTTTTTTATATGATATATGTAAATGTTATTTATGGTTATGAATATGTGATTTTAGTTAATTGTATTTTTTTCCCTCTAATTATGTATGATAATGATTTTTTAATTTGGTTATGAATATTTGATTTTAGTTTTATTTGTATTTTTCCTTTCAATATGTATGATAATGATTTTCTTACTTATTTTTTTTTCTGTTGATATATTATGTTTGTTTTAATTTGGGTTTTAATCATGTGATAATGATATATGATTTGTGTTTTATTTTGGGCTTTTTGTGATGTATAGGTGAGAAGGGAAGGAGGATTAGAGAGCTGACCTCAGTTGTGCAGAAGAGGTTCAAGTTTCCTGAGAACAGTGTTGAGCTTTACGCTGAGAAGGTCAACAACAGGGGACTTTGTGCCATTGCTCAGGCCGAGTCTCTTCGCTACAAGCTGCTCGGAGGTCTTGCTGTTCGTAGGTATATAAACATAACATGTCACAATGCTTGAAATTATGCAATTGCTTTTGATGAAATGAATCTCACAGTGATATATATAGTTTAAATATTATTAGGAGAAACAATTGGAACTGATTCTTTTCTGTAATTATGGGAGAAACAATTGGAACTGATTCTTTTCTGTAATTATGAATTTGTACCATATTTGTTTATGTTTGCCTATGGTGGAAAACCCATTTTAGGTTCTTAAAATGTTCAACATTCAGTTTTCTTCTTTGTAAAAAAGACCATGAATAGTCAACATGAAACACTCAAAGCTGTCTCTGATGATTGGATTATTGTTTCTTGATTTTGTAATTTTAATAGAGTATTGAAGTATTTGTAGACTATTTTTAAAGAGGACTAAACTATGCTGTGCATTTTTCTTGGGACTAGAGTGAATCTTTAATCTTGATTTAAACTAGTCTAGCCGTGTATGCTTTATGAGTCCCAACTTAGGGGGCATTGAAAAATTCTCTGTGACTACTTTGTCCTGTGATTGAATACCAGTCAGGTGACTTTACCGTTTCTTTAGACTAATTTTCTCTTGCTCGATACATTACTCACCATCTCTTTATTCTGAAAAACAAAATGTGATGTTGAGCTGTTATAACATGTTGGCTCATTACTATCTAACCTGTGTTTTATGTTTGCTATGTGCTATAAAACTGAAATCATTTTCCTCTTTTTGTTCCAATGTTATTTGTTGACTAATTGTATTACACCGAAGTTCTATTAGCTTTAACTTATGCTCATGTTAAATGGCACCTTAATCTGCAACTATTGTAACATGGTGATTTACTTTTTGGAGATTGTATGATTTGGGTCCACATCTTAAATCCCTCTTTTTGTACTCGATATATTTCAATTTTCCTTTTATTGGGGTGTATTCTCAATGGGTGGTAATTAAAAATTTCCCAATTTTTGTTTACTTGAATACAATTTTGTGCTAACATAATAAACTGTGTCTCTGACTATTTCTTTCAGGGCCTGCTATGGTGTGTTGAGGTTTGTCATGGAAAGTGGTGCCAAGGGATGCGAGGTTCGTTTTACAGAAATTACATTAAACTCCCGTTTGTTATACTGTTTTCTGTAATGAATTTTAGTTGTAATTGCTTTTTCATGTGCAGGTTATTGTCAGTGGAAAATTGAGGGCCCAGAGAGCCAAATCCATGAAGTTCAAGGACGGTTATATGATTTCTTCTGGACAACCAGTCAAGGACTACATTGACTCTGCTGTGAGACATGTGCTCCTTAGACAGGTTAGCTTATCATCTAACAACCTTATTGGTTTTCTTTTGCTTCTTGCATTTCATGTCAGTCGTTCATTTGGTTTGTTATGGATTTATGTTGCTAATGTTTGTGTCGTTTGTGATGTAGGGTGTTCTCGGCATTAAGGTGAAGATCATGCTCGACTGGGATCCTAAAGGAAAGCAGGGCCCTAAAACTCCCCTCCCTGATATTGTCACCATTCACACTCCAAAGGAAGAGGAAGAGTACATCAGGCCTGCTGCTGTTGTGGCCAATGATATTGAGGTTCCTGTCCCAGTCCCTGTTGCTTGAAAATGTTTTGATTTGCTTTGGAGTATACCTTTTAATTAGCGATGTGTCTGGTTTGACTGTTTTGTTACATTCAGTAATTGTTATCAAAGACCTCTGCAATTTTAGTAGTTTTCAGTGTTTGTTGTCGAAGACCTTCGCAATTTTTGTAGTTTCAGATTTCTTAAAATATTGTTATACAAAGTTGCAACTTTGCAAGTATTTAAGCATTAATTAATTGTTATTTTTTATTATGATCCTCCTTACTAAAGAAAATTTCCCACTAACATATTTATGTTCATTATCTCAAATTTGCATCTCAGTTTTGTTGATATATGTTGACGCAATTTTGAGAATTGTACAAAGTCACATTCATTGTAGCATTTTCAAGGATTGTAGGGGCATTTGCATGTTTAGTTGTTCTAAAGAACTGTAGGGGCATTTGTAGGTTTGTTCAATTCAATGTTTAACAATAAGCTATTTTGAGTATGTAAAATAATCTCAATGTAGTTTAAGGGGTACCAGACTGTTTATAATTCTTGTTGAGATTGCATCTACAGTAGTTGTATTCTTAGATATTCGTAGGATAATGCCGGTTGTAATCCGGTATTTTTGTCAAATTTAAATTTAAAGGACCAAAACAGGTATTTTGCCTTGTTTTTTTTAAATATCGGGCTCAGTACTGCAAATTAACTATAGGCTTCAAACCAAAATTTGATGTTAAAAAATCTCAATCACAACTAGGGATGCGCAGGTGTGTATACACCATGTTCCTCGTCGAGCTCCTCAATTTGTTCCCTGATCCCTGCTACAGAGTGGTTATTTTCCTCATCCATGTCCCCCTTCGGATCCCCATCAATTCCCTTCACCCCACAATAATGACTAGACATTGAGAGCCTTGACAGATGAAGTAAGAGCATTGAGAGCTGCTAGGATTCTAGGGTTGTTTGTTCATATGAAAATTCCAAAAACAAATGTATAAAATTAAAAGTATGCTTAAATAAAGGGTATTATAGTATTTTGGTCGGGTGGGGAATCCATGGATACATCAAATTTGCCACTAAGTCTCTCATGGAGGAACATTTCTCCCCGTCCCTGCAGCGGGATTATCCAACTTTGTGTGTTTTAAAACACCTCTCCATTTTTTTGGAATTAACCATCAAGTGCCTCAGTTCTCTAACTAATCATGATGGAATACTTGGGTCAAACCCAGAAGGATATTAGACGACATTAGGGAGCGGCGGTTGTTCTATTATTTTATGATGTCTTTAGAAAAGAAATACTAGTAAACCTTTTTTTGAAAGGAATATGACAACCAATGATTCGTGAAAATTCGTAAGCATATGTCTTTTGTGCATTGCAACATCTCGCTCTTGTAATATTTACAATAATCCGATCAAAATTTTGAAGATTAGGGTTTGTTAAAATTGGACGCAACCCGTCTCTCGTTCAAACTAAGAAAAAGTTACAAAATTTCTACGATTGATTGATTGATTGGTAACAATATTAAGATGGATAACGTGTGACTGCAACTAAGCTATGAGTTTATAGATAAATGTCGGTCTTTTCGAGGTGATTTTAAGTTTTATGCTTTAAAATTTTTAAAAGCAAAATCTAATTTTACTTATGAGTCGAACATTAATATTTTTTTTTTATCTCGCCTCAATGTGTTTTTCAATCAACAATTAAATTTGTTTATGTAAAACCAAAAAAAATGAAGGACATAAATCTAACTAGAATAAGAAGAAAAAAAATCAGGATTTTATTTTTATATTCTTGAATATAGTCTTTATTTGTTACATCACGGCTTCAATATCCAACAATACGTATGTTTGGGAAAGTATTACCTTGTTGATCAAATATGAGAACATATACAACAAAACCACTTCAATTACGATATTTAAAATCAGAGATAAAAAAATCAGAGAGTTAAAAACAAAATATTTTTAAAAAAAATTTAAAAAAAACATGCATACTGTACCCTAAATCACCGTTTGCTTGTTTTTGGGTTGGACTGAGATAATTACGACCCATGTCCATGACCCGAAGCCCAAACTCCAAAATTAGGGTTTATAGTCACTCCACTCTTCTTCGCCGTTTATGTACCCATTTCTTCTATAAGTATCAAAAATGTAGCTCTGAAGTTGAAAAAAAGAACCACTTTCTTTTTATTTTATTTTCATTTCTTGTGTTGTTAATATTGATTTTCTTTGTTGTGTTTCATGTTTTCAAGTATTTGTGAAAATGTTTTTTGTTTAAGATTAGATTGTTTCATTTTGTCATCTATAAAGCAGATCGGCTTCTTTGTGCCATGTTTGTGTCGGAAGATGACTAAATCATTTAATATCCTCCGTATGTTACTATAACTCATGAATTTAATTTATATTCATGGGTTTACATTAGTGGGTACATTTTTTTGTTTCACATGATTTTCCTTGTGTTGGGTTTGCTTCTATAACAGTAGATTTGTCATCTACAAAGCAGATTGGAATTTATTTGCCAAATTTGTGTCGGAAGATGACTAAATCAATTTATTTCCTCAATTTCATAACTTCATGAATTTGTTTTATATTCATTTGGTGATGTTGAGGGATAGTATATTTTCTATTAGCATTTTAAAATTTGGAATCCTTAGGACTCAATCGTTGCAACTGGATTTCTCAGTGCAATTGTTTTCTAACATTGCTTGCATTTCATGTATTAGGATCTGTTTTTTTTTTGGAAGAAGTTGAAGTAGTCTACCTAAATTGGTACCTGGGAGAATTGAATATGAGAGCTGAAGTTCATCTAAGTGTTATTTGTACCCAAAGAAACAAGAAAACTAAGAAGTATTGAAGAGCTAAATAATCAAAATAACAAGCACTTGTTTGAGGGGTTTGGGTGAGGGACATGTAAGAGAGCTTAATTGAGAGGCAATCTTGCCCCTAATGCTTTGTTATATATGTCCCCTTCCCCTTCTACTTCCAAACGATAATTTGTTGATTGCTGTTCCAATGTTCTCATACCTTGAAGTAAGGCAATGAGATGTATTGCGCACAATACATGACCTATGGTTAAAAATGGTCTTCAACATTACAAGACTAGTTTTGTCAAATTGTGCGTTTATCTATATTTTTGCCATAGTCACAAAAGGTTTCAACTCCACTAGGGTGAGGAAGACAATTCAAAGCCTTTACCAGTAGGACAATGAAAAGAGAACATTGAAGTTAAAGAGAGATTCTCCTATACATTTATCAGCTATTGTTATCTTTTTATCATACACCCTCTCTAGAATTAGCTGTTCTCTTTCTTAATTTTTTGTTTCAAACTATTTGTTATTATTTATAGGGGTAAATATGTTTTTTATCCCAATAAATATACAAACTTTTCATTTTGGTCCCTCTAAAATTTTCATTTCAACTTTTAGTTTTAGTTGCTATAAAATTTTAACATATGAAATGAAATGTAGTTGATTATGTATTAGATAGAGAAATTAGGAGGTATTTTATAAAATTATCTTTTGTTGCCAACATGGGAAAAAGAGATTTTTCATGAAAAAAGGAAGATTTTTTTTTTACAATAAAATGAATTTCATTCATTCAATTGTGAAAATAAGCAAAATATAATCAAAAGCATCCATATTTGAGATCATAACTAATGATTAACATATAGAGTTTATAACAATGAAAAAAAGGGGTAAAGATCATCTCCATGTATAATAAATGGAGGGTGCAATTTGGAGAGAGATAGACACATAAAATAGATAGTGAGTCTTACTGTTAGGTGGGTTCCACCATCATTGGTTACTTTTAGTTTTTTGAAATTTTGTGTCTATAACTCTCTAAATGAATGAATTGGAGAGAATAATAAATGAAGAGCATTTTAACTCGAAAAAAACCTTCCCCTCCCTCTCCAACAAGCCGACCCTAGTTTTCTCTCTCTTGGTTTTCTCTTTCGGTTTCTTCATTGATGGGTGGTTTTGGGTCAATTTTTGACCTGAAATCACTCATCTTCATCTTTTTCTCTTTATTTCAATTTAAATAAGTGATTTTCACATAAATCTAGTTTTTTTCTTTGTGATTTCATCATTTAAGTGTGGTCGTCTGTTGTTAGTCGTCTTGTGCGGCGTTGTTTGATTTCCCGTCTTCTTGCAGTGTTCATTTGATTCATACTGAAAGATTGATTATTCAATCAAAGATTTGAGCGTCAACGTTGCAGATCCGAAGGCCATGGATATTCCGGTCACTTTAATTGTAGCCATTATGCCGTTATATGCTATTAACTTGGATGTTGTGAGTTTGTTCGCAGATTCATCCGTTACGTTTTTAGCGGTGTTGAATGATGTAATCTCTCGATTTGAATGAATGAATATCATTTTGTTTTTGTCAAAAAAAAAAATTAATGATTAACATAGACAAACATAAGCTAATATAATACATATAAAATTTGTGGAAGCCAATCCGACAACGTATACAACGTATACAAGCCAAAATCTTAATCCTAACAACTAAACTAAATTCTTTCACATATGATTGAACATTAATAACGATGTGAGATCCATAGTCTTTAATACCATCCAAATACGGACAAAGATATTTGAAAATGTTTGCTCAATCCGACTATAAGAGGTGTTATGTATGACCAATTACATCGCATCCTGATAAATAACTTGAGAGGTTGGAAGGATACAAAATTTGGTGATATTCATTGTAAGCCTCCTAATAAAAAGCACAAACCCAGTTATTCTCAAGCATTTCAACAAACACATGAGAGACACACTTAACACAAACAAAAAGTAAGAAAACACGAGAAAAGAAACATTACAACGAAAACATAAAAACACCAACATGACCTATAGATCTCAAACTATGTATAGATGGAGTATCCAAAGTCCGGGGTTGAGGTGGGAGACGATTCATGGAAGAATGAATTATAAGAGTCTGGATCTGTTGGAAAGAGCTTTTGACTATGAAAGACTGCAACTCCTAGCATGGAAATTGGCAAAGTTGATTCAATATGAGAAAATTATAGCAACTGGTTGAGAAACATGGGAAAGTTGAGTTAGTGAAAGGAAAACCCACCATCATGTGAAATTGGGAATGCATAATGCATTTAAAGCATGAAGGTATTGAAACTAAAAAGGAATCCCATAGTTGAAGAAGAGAGTAATAAATGGCACATGGTTAGGCATGGATGTACCTCGAGGAAATTAGGGCAAGAGAAATGATAACGACACACATTTTAACACGCATTTTCTTTGATTGGGTTAAAATTCACATGAGACCCATGTGAATTTTAACCAATTAAAGAGAGTGTGTTGCTAACATTCCTTTTGGGGCAATTGCCCCCACTACCTTTTCTATATTATTTGTTAAATCTTTGATATTTTATTAATAATATGTGTTTAAGCAACTACAGTTGGCCTCTAAGTCGTCTCTCTTACAACATTCATAGTATGATAGATTCTTTCATCTCCTGTTTTGCGACTCCTTCCAATGTTGAGTTAGTGGATAGATTCATCAGTTGGAATAATGATAATCACTCATGCACTATTCTTAATGTTGATTGTAGTTGTTTAAGCACCCCCTGTGAGAGCTGGCTATGGTGGAATCATTCAGAACAATGCAAGCTTTTATTTATCTAGTTTCTCTGGTTATATCCATGACTCTTCTGACATTCTGTATGTTGAGCTTTACGCTATCTATCAAGGTCTAACTTTGGCTAAAAGCTTGGATATTGTTGATCTTGTTTGCTACTCGGACTCCTTGCATTGTATTAACCTCCTCAAATGATCGGCAATGAGGTATCATGTTTACGCGGTCTTGATCCAAGATGTTAAGGATTTGATTGATCAAAATAATGTAACTATCTGTCATACTCTCAGAGAGGGTAATCAGTGTGCAGATTTCATGACCAAGCTGGGAGCCTCTTCGGATATCGAACTGCTTCACTACGCCTCCCCTCCGAAAGACCTTTTTCACCTGCTTAGGTTGGACGCAATTGGAAATTACTTTTCCAGAGATTAGTTCTCTTGGGTGTTTTTTCCCCTTTTCTTTTTTCTGTTTGTTTCCTTTGTTCCTTTGCCTCGTAACAAAAATATAAAATAATAGATTACCCCCATTAAATGGAAATTTATATTATAAAGATAGTATTTTTTTCATGAATTTTATAAAATCAAATGTGTAAATGCATTTGAGATGAAATTCTAAATGACATTTACCATACTTTTTAAATATAAAGACACGTAAATAACAATTTTAATTTGTAAATGTTAATAAATCTTTAACTTTCCAATATATAACAGTATAATGTTTATAATGTCACATATTTTGCTCAATGATAATAATGTTATTATTTTATCCCTTTTGCATTGTTAAAATTTTGTATAAATATTTATCATATAAAATATTGATCCCGCAAGCAATGGCGTTGCCAGGATTCCGAGTCAGCAGGTTCAAACTTTTAAACTTTAATTATCAATTGTAATAATATCATAAAAATCATCTATATTGGAAAATTATATTGTAATGATTGTAAAAGAAAAACATTAAACCAGACTCAAAATTGTATATTAAAAAAATTATACCAATGCATATTTTTTATCTTTAATATCTTAAATTATCTATTAAAAAAAATTATGAAAATTTTACATTTTGAAAATATTCATGAAGACAAATACAACAGCATCTTATATGATATTATTTATCTTTGTATATTAGTAAAAAAAAAATAGTCAAAGTATGTGAGGTCAATAGTGCATGTCAAACATGTCATCTAATACGGGACAGAGGGAGTACCAATTTTTTAAAAGATCACTTATTTGTTTTTTATGATCAAGCATCACCAATCTAGTAGGATAAAATTTTGCAAATATAACCGATAGAGAGAGTTGAACCTACGCAATTATGTTGTATGAATAAAAAATTTATCGATTGAATCAACACATACTGATTTATCAATTTTAATATTTACCGTTAAAAGTTTAGAATATAAAAAGAAAAAAAAAAACTTTATCAGAACAAAAGAAGAATGTGTGTTAAATGTGTCTTGTTAGCATTTTTTATAAATAAACAAAGAGAAATCATAGATTTTTTGACACAGTAATTGAAGATTACTCTAAAAAAAAGTTATGAAATACACTTTTCTTTTCGAAGAGTAATTAATGAATGAATTACTATAAAGTAATATGAATATAGCATTTGCAGTTAACTGATGTAATCAATTAATAATAAGCAAAGTCAAAACATGTTACTGCACCGCTAAGAATTAAAAAAGGACGACTATTACAACATATAATTTTTTTTAAAATGACATATAATAAAATATGGAGTAACTTTTACCTTGATTTGTATCTTATGACAAAGAAGCAAGAAAACAAGATTCAGTAATTCAAGTTATTATAGAAGAGCTAGATAAATACTTGTTCGAGAGATTTTGTGCGAGACACATATGAGTAGGAGAAGTTGAGAGGCATGAATGATCACTAAAATCTATGGTTACAGTTGTTCATAGTATCTCCTGTCATTTTATAAGTCCTTCGCCAGTAACCATATAAGCTTCGTCAATCATGAAGAGTTTCAGGAAAAGTTACTGCCTTACACAAAGATAGCATAAAGATCTTAATGACATGTAGATCAGAGAATGACATTCATTTTTCTTCCAATGCAGAGTAATGAGGAATAATCTATTAGTCATGAAGTTCATATTCTTGATTAAACCTTGAACTAATCCTCTAATGATTAAAGCAATAGTCTTTTAATATGGACATAAAGCTTGTGATACTACAATTGTAATATTATGGTTCTACTCTTATATTCTTTAATTTTGAGTAGATACAATGCACTTGTTGATGCATGTGGCTTCTATATTGTCCACGTCTTTGATTCTAATCCTTTCAAAAAAAACTCAAGTGCAAACATTAGTAGATTACCATTCATAAAACTTAGCATTTACTCTTATATGGTTCATTGTCATTAAAATATATAACAAGTCAAAAAGGATAAGAGATGCATGAATTCAAAATATTGAAGATTTGAAGTTTAAGATAACTCGTTAAGCGAGCACATAACAAGGCAAAAGCAATGAAGTAATAGATTAGTGGTGTGTTTGTTAAAGCGGTGGGAGGCAGGAAAACCACGTTTACAGATAAGCTCAAGTTTGTAGCTTCCAAATATCACGGCAATATTTGCATGGAAACACGGGAATTGGTCATTCGACGCTACACCAAACATAGTATAGGAAGGTGGAACAAGACAAATGATTCATTGAGCGAGACATAAGCGAACAAGTCAGAAACTTAGGAAAATCTTCAAAAAAAACATAGAGAATTAACTTTATTGACTTCGAAGATGAGTTGACAATTAACTTTCCTTGAAGAAATGACAAGTCTCTTAGAGAGTTTCCAACCGTTAAGAGAATGTCCATTTTTTAGAACTCTACATAGAGCTTCGGACAAGTTTTTTTTGCATCTTTTACCATTTTTCCGAGTTCTAAACAGAGAGAACGATCTTGGAGGGAAGAAGGAATCTTGAAGAATAAGCATCAATTATTGTTCCATCTCTTCTTGTTATGTATTATTAGGCCATTATATTTATCTAATTCTCTATACTATTGGGATTAGGTGTAATTTCTTATGATTATGATTTAGGTACTTAATCTAGATGGTTATGTGTGATCTTTCTTTCTTTATATCAATAAATTTATTTATGAACTTGATGCTTTTTCGACGAGAAACTCCAAAACTGGTTATTTGACTTAGAAAGTGCTATACATGGACTTTTCATCTAAGGAACGGGCAATAAGTTCTTTTGCAGATACTAGTTGCTAGACATAAGGTTAAATTTACATTCACAAACACTATCAAATATTAATTTTATCATAACAATTAGCTAAGCGAGACATTAGAGGTTAACCTTACGTCTAGGATCATCATTAAGGAGTTGAAGAATTGACATGTTTTGATTAGGAACATAGATCTAATTGAGGGGGTTGGCATAGATCTCCTCCCTTCTTATTTCGCACGTTTGATGGAGGTTTTAGTTTGTGGATTTTGTGGGTTTTTTCATTCTCATGAAACAAGTTCCAATAGATGGTACTTTTCAGAAACTTATATTTTTTTTTATCAAATCAAGAAAACTAATTGCATATAAGTTTTTTTCGTACCAACGAGGTCTTTAAGTTATTTTACCATAACAATTTGGGGGATTTCAGATCTTAGAAATGTAAGTTATTCGGAACCTAAAAGTTACAATTAAATAACTTAAAGGACCTAAGTATTACAAACAATACTTAAAAGAATAATGTGTTACAATTAAATAACTTAAAAGACGTAAGATATACGAAAGAAACTTAAATGACTAAATTGTTACAATTAAATAACTTAAATGACCTCCGGTGTAATTTAAACTTTTTTTATTGCAATTGAAGATACCTGTTTTAAGCACAATTGTACTTTCACCCACTATTTAATCATTCTCACAAAAATAGTTATATCGTTATAAAATTTAACTTTATTGGTTCCAATAAATGGTGATTTATCGTTTAAATTTTAAATATGAGGATAAAGTACGACATAATGTCAAAGTTCTAGAATGAAATCAAACTAAATAAATAAAGTATATTTAAAAACCTATTAATGTGCATAATTCGTTAATTTTTTAAAAGGGTTAAATAAGTTTTTCGTCCCTATAAATATTGCGAATTTTGATTTTAGTCCCTAAAAAATTAAACTTAATGTTTTTATCCTCACAAAATTTTTTATTTTGTTTTTGGTCCCTAATGGATATAATTTTGACATTTTTTTAATATAATATGAATATATAAAGGTTGAACATAATGAAAAAACATAAAATTGATAGAATTTGAACATAAAAGAGTTATAATCTTGACATTCAAATGAACATAAAATGGTCATTAAGGACCAAAAACAAAATAAATTTTTTTATGAGGATGAAAACATTTGGTTTAATTTTTTAGGAACTAAAATCAAAATTCGCAATATTTATAGGGACGAAAAACTTATTTAACCCTTTTTAAAATAAAATGTATCTCGTACTTGACACGGGACTTTACACTGGTAACAAAACATAACAATGTAAAAAGTTCATAAAAAACATGCCAACAAACAAACATAGAAGAATGACTCACGAGTAGGAAAGAGAGTAGGAAAGAATGAACGACAACGCAAGATAACAAGACTATAAGAGCGGGTGAATACTCTTGGGTGGTTCTCCCTTTGCACACCTTATGCGGAGTGATCTATTGTTGTTTATAATATATCATTTTAGTTTGTTCAAAAAAAAGAAGACTACAAGAGCATAAACACAAAGTGAATAACAAATAGATATAATTTAAACTTTAAAATAGTAACAAGGATAATTTTTTATTTTTACATAAAAATTAGGGTAGTTTTTTAATGTAATTAATCTAATTAAATCATGTCCTTGTGAACTTAGCTCAGTTGGTATAGACAATATATAATATATGCAAGGTTTGGGATTCGAAACCCGGCCACCAAAAAAAAAAATCTAATTAAATTATAACAGCAGTGATGTTGGTTTACCTCCTCTCCCCTCAAAACTTCAGCCAAACTGACCCGTCTTAATATTGAATTGATCTAAGAATTTTGAATGTCTTCTTTTAATAATTTTTAATTTCATAAAACAAAACAAAAAAAGATTTAAGAATATTGCGTTGAATGAATTGCTATAAAACTTCATGAACTTCAGTAGTTTCCTAACATATAAAAAACACAACATGATAAAAGGTAGTTGATTGAAAGATATTTTGATGTGATTAAAGAGATTTGATTTGATTTTACACTAATTTACTATTTTATAAAAAAAAATACACTTAATTCAAAGGCTAAAACTTAACTCTGATAGTACAGTTAACTCTGATTTGTAACCAAAATAAGTTAACTCTGATTTATTTGATTTGATTTGTAATATATGCCAACTTGATGTACTTACCCTCTAAAAAAAAACTTGATGTACTTAATTATTATAGATTGAAAAGTAATATAAACAAATTAATTGAAATATGATAATGAGGTACACATCTTGTAAAAAGGTGCAGTCAAACAATAT
>Ga0228710_1006371_pt1 | contig 17919 bp, 6 predicted proteins | sample MedpolnodulmetaG_FD_177995 | JGI IMG/M metagenome (GOLD analysis project Ga0228710, IMG submission 177995) | Root nodule microbial communities from Medicago polymorpha collected in Santa Monica, California, United States - pink nodules | ecosystem: Host-associated > Plants > Roots > Nodule...
TCTCTAAGTCTTCATCCCTATTTATAGAGGATTTGAGAGACGTTGGGAATTTAACCGTTACATCAACTTGTCTTGCTTTGAAACTTTGATTCTTCACCATTGATCTTTTGCCTGATTTGATATTTGTCCTTTGAAGAACTAATTTCAAATCCATTCCACTTGAAACGCAACAAAGTCTGCAACAATGTTACTGTTAATGTTGTCTTGATGTAGAGACAAAGTTGCAGAGATGGTGGTTGCAGAGTTCGTGGTTGTACACTTCGTACATTGTACTTTGTCAACTCTGGTGAAGTAGCTTCCGACAAGATGCTCCTGATGACCATTGCTTCTGATGACCTTGCTTCTGATGACATGTTTTCAGGAGCTTTTCTTTAGACTCGTTTCTTCAGACGCACTTCTTCAGACGCATTCTTCCAGACGCTCTAAGCTTCAAATAAAATTCCTTTGCTCTTTGACTTGTTCAATCAGAATCTTTGTGAATAGTACTTTGATTTTGGATCCTGTATACTTGAACAAATTGTTTAGCATATCCAATTGATAATTTTTAATACCTTGTTATCATCAAAACTCAAGAGGTGATTTTGAGAAACACCCTTTGTTCCAACAGTGTTCACCAAGTGTTGGACTTTGGGCTTTGATTTCTTCCCAATTTTGTTTGATTATCTTTGTTTAACTATTAAATTAAAATAAAAAAACTATAAAATTGTATACGTAGATAATTGGTTGACACTATCAGATTACATGCAAATATACCAACTGATACAATATATTTTCTTATCTTCATCATTTTTATACTAAGATCATAAATCCCCTTTAATTATTAAAATGCATCTCTACATAATTTTAGAGTTGAATATCCAATGTCAATAGTTGAATAGGAGAAATTTCTTAAGGATAAACTTGAGTTAAACGAATCAACTTCTTCTTATCAAATGTTGAAAATGTATTTCTTGGACTTGAACAAACTACACAAAGAGGCAACTCAGTAGTCAATATATATTTAACAACACAAGTACCCCACTAATCTTCACTCTCATGCATTTATTCTCAAATCCGTCATTGGTAATGAATTGGTTAACCTTTGCTGTAGTAAATATGGACGACATCACAATGACGAGATAATCTCTTTATAAAATGTGATTTTTTTAGTTAAAATACTTAACAAAGTTGAACTGGAGGATGTGGTATGAATGAAGATATAAATAATTCATATATCATATGTGATTCCTTTCTCCACCCAGACTCATTTGACTTTGAAAAATTAGTTGGTTATGTCGTGCATGAGTTATTTGGGAAGAAAGAAACATGCACATTTTTTAACATGAGGAGGAAACTTTCCTAACCTTATTCAAAAAAGAATAAGCTACATTCATTTTATGTTATCGCATTTGTTAATTTAAAGAGTTTTAAATCATTCAACTGTTTTACTTCAAATTCATAACACTATATTGATTTATAATTTGAGAATTGTGAAGGAAGAAATGTAATGTTATATTGATCAAAATTGTATGTGATGATAATTACTTAATGGCACCATACAAGCCTTGTTGACATAGATTCATCCAAAACAAAACATTTGGTATTTTTATCAAAAACATTAATGGAAGATTAACAAATCGATTCAACAGCACAAAAGCATCAACATTCAACAAAAAAACATTAACATTTGCATATAAAGTAACTTCTTAAAAATATAGGGAATACCTTGTGAACTTGAATGGATTCAGAAATTGAAAAGGTGTTTAGCTAAAAAACTTGAGTGGTAAAAAATGATGTTTAACTAACTAGTAGGTAGAAGTAAATACAAGAGCATGAAAGAAATCACGTAGAGTTTTACTTTTGCCTATGTTTAGAAATGGTAAGGCTTACAAATGAAGGCCTTTGACAATGATAGACATGTGCTCGACCTTGGTTTGGCCATCATATATTCAAACATATGAAATACATGCGCACCTACTATCAAATTCATCTATCATAACTCTGTTTAACAAAACAAGGTTTAATGTTAAAGTGTGATTAAACATCGATTATGATGCATTGGTACATTAGATAGATGTGGTCATTTTAAAAAAAAAAATAGTTATAATTGTTGTTAACAAAACAATGTTTAACGTTTATTAAAAAAAACAATGTTTAATGTTAACGTGTGTTTAAACATCAATTATTAAAATCAGTTTATTTCTCGTTCGTTGAACAAGTATGAAATGCTAGTATCAATTTATTTGATGTTTAGGAAGAATCAATTTAAGATACAGATAATGTGCATAACTATTTAAAACATAAACTTAAATAATAAGGTTTTTTTCTTCATTAAAGTAATGATAAGAGTTTATTTTTTCAAGAAAATAATACTCTCCTGTTACACAATTAGTGATCTATTTCTCTATTTAACACGAATTAAGAAAAATGTTTAAATATAAGAGATGATACTCACTAATTTTTTTAAGGTAAATGCAATATATATATATATATATATATATATATATATATATATATATATATATATATATATATATAGATAGATAGATAGATAGATAGATAGATAGATAGATAGATAGAGGACATATACTACGAGAATGTCTATTTTATACGAGAATAGTGAGGATAATTATCAACCATTAGATTAATAATAGATGATCTAGATTAAAAAGTCCTATTTTAAAATACATGCACATCTCCCTATTCTATCAATTTTCATAAACTCATTCTCTCATCTTCCTGATTCCTTCGCAACATCCGATTGAAAACAATGACTTCTAGTTCCATCAAAATTTAAATGCAGATATCATTTAAATTAACAACGCATATAACAATGGCTTCTAGTTCCATCAAAATTTAAATGCAGATATCATTTAAGTTAACAATGCATATAGTTGTCCCTTGTTTTTTCATTCTTAGTGTTTTTTCATTCCTCCATTAACAATTTCTTTCATTCTTGCATTTACGTTGCCCCTTATTTTCATTTCTCAACAATGCATGTATCAAAAGATTTGTGTTACCTTTAATATTTAATTTTTTGGTTGATTTGCTTATTCAAATTAAGACCTATAGAACTATTAAAAATCCCCAATTCATGAAATTGGATTTAACCTAAAGACATAGAGACAATGGAAAACAAGAAATCAATTTCAATCCAATACACAAACAAAAGGAGAAACATAGACAGACCCATTGGGTATTATTATTGCGTAATGAACAAAGAGATAGATAAAGCGATCGTGATGGGTATGAGAGAAGTTTTGTTGAAGAGAAGGGTGAGAAAGAGAGTGTGGCGTGGTGTTTATTTGGTAATTAAATCGGAGCCCTTGATTGTTAATCTAATTGTTGATAATTATTCTCATCATTCTCATATAAAACAGTCATTCTCATAGTATATGTCCTACATATATAAATTAAAAACAATTAACTGATGTGTTAACACATCCTTTAATGTACGTATTTTTGTAAGAATGTTTTACATTGACGATGCATATAAGTCTTTATATAATTAATTTATTTCACTGAAAAATCAAACACACCTCGTATAATGTATGTAAACATTTGATCGAGAAAAAATTAATTTAAAAGACTAAGCCTTTAAATTTTTTTTTTGAAAATACTAAGCCTTAGCCAAAGTTGCCAAACATTAATATTTCAATACATTTCATTTGTCATTTATTATTGATCAAATAATAAAACGTGTCCAATATGTATACAAATATCAAATGTTTTAAATTTTGAAACTTTGAAGCAATTTGACACAACTTAATATTGCTTTTTGGATCTTTGGTCATGTAGGGTGTGTGATTTTTTTAGAGAAAAGGAATAACGTTCTTCATCTATTAAAACAATGTATTGTGTACTTTGGGTAGTTTGTATGGCGGGGGGTAGGAATATAATTAGGGGAGTATAAGTTAAATTTTTCCACCTTCCTTCATTTTCTCTAAAACCAAAGCTAGGAAATTGGTTGGCCCATTATAAAAAGCCCAATATATATTCTCCAATACATTTATCTTCTTCTTCAGAAACTCAATCCATCAAAACCCTAAACCTACTCGCATTTCTCTGTCCCTTTCCGCCGCCGCAGAGTCACCAATTCCGATCTGCAACCATGGGACGAGTCCGCACCAAAACCGTGAAGAAATCCTCTCGTCAAGTCATTGAGCGTTATTACTCCAAAATGACACTTGATTTCCACACCAACAAGAAGATCCTTGAAGAAGTTGCTTTGATTCCATCAAAGCGTCTTCGTAACAAGATTGCTGGTTTCTCCACTCATCTCATGAAGCGTATCCAAAAGGGACCTGTTCGTGGAATCTCCTTGAAGCTGCAAGAGGAGGAGCGTGAGCGTCGTATGGATTTCGTTCCTGATGTTTCTGCTATTAGGACTGATCATATTGAGGTTGATAAGGAAACCCTAGACATGCTTGCTGCTCTTGGTATGTCCGAGATTCCCGGTGTTGTTCAGGTTGATCCTGTTCCTGTTCAGCAGATCCCGTTCGGTCGTGGTGCTGGTGCTGCTGCTGGTGGTGCCGGAAGGAGGTTTTAATTTGTTTTAAGTTTTTGAGTATGATTCTTTTTTGTCATGTTGAGACTTTTAGATTTGATTTACTTATGAAAAATGTTCTGTTATGACTAAACTTGTTTAAGTTATTGTAATGGAAGTTATCTTTTTGAATGATTTTTGTTAATTCGTAAGAAATCGTATGGATGATGATACTGTTAAATTGTTGGATTAATTTGTGTGTTGATTTTGTTTATTGGTTATGTTCGTTTGGGTTTTATGCCTTCTATGTTCCTGTTTAGTATCAGAATGGATTTGTCTTTCTATCCTTAGTGTTAGAAAATGGTTAAATAAGAAATAAAATCAAATTTAGAGTCCTCGATTCATTACAGGAGAGGGCCTGATTTGTTTGATGAGAGAAAATCGTAATTTTGATCAACTTTTAAAGTATCAAAATGTAAGTACATCAGAAATTGTAAGGGCCTATCATATTGGTCCCTGAAATTTTGGGATAGCTTAATAGATAATGCAAAATTGTATGCCTATCATACAAAATTGATATGTTAATGTTGTTTATATTTGGTTGCCCTTCTTTTCCGTTTGAGAATTTTTGAATGTATGCTTAAGTCTAGCTTACATAAGTTGTAGATAAATTCAACATCTACTCGACCGAAAGAAAAATGATGCTAATTAACATAGTAAACAAAAAAGTGCACTCATTTTGTCGTTGTAATTCTCTGATTTCGTTGTAATTCTCTGATTTCATAGCGTTTTTGGTCTTTATTGTGGTTAGTTTAAGGACGAGTAATTTGTTTTGCTTTTTTTTTTCCCCTTCTTAGTCTGCAGTTGAGATTTGAAAGTTGAATAATATGAAATGGTTTGGAGTGTAATCTTGTTTTTGGATTTGATATTTTTAAGAGTTTGAATTGTTCTGTGGACAGAAGTAGTTGCCATTTTAATTTATGTAGTTAGTTGATTTGGATAAAGGTTGTGTAGTAGTTTGTTCATCTTTGCCTTGCGGTGGCAAACTGGCAATGCTTGGTTTCCATAAGCTGTAATACCCGATTCCCATTGCAACCTTCAAAACAATTCCTACTCTCTCGTGTCTCTTAACTTTCAAGGTTATTGATGGTTACAATATGATAAGAAAGTTGTGTAAAATATGATACGATATACATGATAATATCACGTGACATGATTTGTTTATTATTTGCTAATGAATGATCAAATCCTGGTTTATGATTTGATATTGCAGTTCCCTACGTTGTTTCTTTTTATTTATCAAAAGAACTAAGGTCGATACTCTCTTTGTTGTTATAAACAACCAGTTTAGTCCTTAAACTACTACTCTCTTCAGTTTAGTCCTAGTTCCTAAACTATAAAAATATACTATAGAAAATTTATTAATTTAGTCCCTATATGAAAATCAATCAATTTAGTCCTCAATATCTCAATACCAGAGATTAAATTAATTTATTTCATATACTTTAGGAACTATTTAATATATTTTTATATGTTAGGGACTAAATTGGTTAGGTAGATACTTTAGGTACTAAATCAGTGGTTTATGATGGTATAAAAATAAAAGTCCAAATCATCATGGAAGCCCTTGAACAACGCACTTTAGGTTCCAAAGAATACGCCTATATCATCAAAGGAAAATAACCAAACGGTTAGATCTTAGTAGCACAATCTCCTATCTTTTTCTCCATCAACCCCAGTTCTTCCACCAGGGAGTAGTAGAAATAAGATATTGCTTACAGACGAATGATCAGGTGAACCCCAAACACACTAAGGAAGATGGTGACATGAAACACGCCAAGTGCAGCAGTAGAAAATGCTTGAAAGCTGCTACTTTGGATTATGGTTGGGCATGTTACTATCATACTATGTGTATGAATGCAAGACATGTAACAAAATTTTCCCTTCATTTCTAGCACTTAGATGCAATAGTGCAAGTCAGAAGAAGCCAAGGCTTGACAGTTGCTCACGAGAAATCAATTTTTTAGATAATTGCTCTTTTCCCACCTGTTTTTGCTCATTCCTGTCAAATAGCCGAGCGTGAGTTAACTTACGCAGGTTTATTTTCAACGTGAGTTAACTCATGTAGGTGTATTTTTCAGTGTGAGTTAACTCACGATGGGAATAAGCAAAAATGGATGGAAGAAGAGCAATTATTTTGTTGAATAATTTAATTCAATCCAATAAATCACTTTCCCTTGAATTGAATGGCACGGGAATATATAATGACAATAATAACAAGTCCAAGGCGCAAGAGTGCTCCATTTGTGCATACAAATTTATAGTTCATTATTTGGATTTTATGGCAATATATCATCCACAAAATTAAAATTATATGCATACTTTTATTATTATTGTCTCTATGCAGCTGCTTTAAGTTCTTTTGTTATGTTCCATCTATGCAAAACTTTGCCAAAAACGTCATAGAATACAATATCAGCATTGGTTTCTTTGTCAAAGCATAGTACACGAAAATTCACAAGGTTGTGTAGTAGTGTGTGATTTTTATATTATTCTACACATTTCTGCACAATTTTATTAAAAACTACAAAAATTAACTTAAAAATAGGGATCATTAGTAGTGATTGAAAGTTTTATAGAAACTAAAAGTTAAAGGAAAATTTAAGGACTAAAACAAAAAGTTGATATATTTATAGGGACCAAAAACATATTTAATCAAATATTTTAATAATAAAACATGTATAAATAAGTAGATGATATGACATCGTGAGTTTACTTTTTAGTCAGCCATGACAAAAAATTAACCATGTAAAATTGATTTTTTTTGTTAAAATGTGAGTTAGCATGTGAAGTGTTTTCAGATAAAATCACGTAAAACAAGTTGAACGAAAAATTTAAGTATAAAAATCACGTTTCCGAAACATAAATTTAAGTTAGAATCAATTCTATCTAAAAACATCCGAACATGTTAAAACTAATTCAAACATAGACATAGATTATGGTCATGCAACCTAAATTGATTTTTCTTTTGTTTTCTTCCCATTCGAGATGCTTCGAAGGGGCATGCTTTCAATGAAAAAAATTACAAAATTATAGTTCCTTTTGGGACAATATACATGCGTGGGTATATTTATTATCCTCCATAAAGTTAGAACATGGTGGAACAATATTAAGCTGCTTATAGTCTTTTTTTGGTGTATACGCAGGGAAAGAAAGATCATTTACCCATGGAATGGACGATTATTCAAGCCTATGGTATATGTTCATGTTTGTTTACCCGAAGCTTCTGTTGAGGCACCTATGGCAGGATCCGTCATCTTGGCATGAATTCCTTCAAAATTGGGAGTCCATAGGTTTTTAAGTATCCTCCGCACGAGCAATTATGGAGATTAATAATTCGAGTTTTGTGAGACCTAAATGAGCGGTAAACTCTCCTTAGGAGTTTTAATCTTGCTGCATGTCCAAAACTGAATTTAAACCAAGATCTTAGTTAAACAAAAAGAGACCCATGCCATTCGCGTGGGGTTTTATAAATCAGTGATCTCGACGTTTCTTGTCAAATTACATTTTATTCAATGGGACTACAAAAGAAAAGGTTTTTCTTGGGATTTTGGAATGTTTATTGGTAATGCACTTCTAATCTCTTATTTTTTTAATGCGTTATTTGGACGTCAGAAGTAATTCCTACTTCTTTAAAAAACTAAAATTTGTGGTAAGGACAATACATAATATATGCAAGGTCTGAGGTTCGAACTCCGGACATCACAAAAAAAAAACTAAAATTTGTCTCCATATGTGAATTGTAGCATGTATATAACACTTATAACGATCCTTTCGAAAATAAAATACTTGATGATAACATTTAATTTTACTTTCCTTAAATAAAAACATTTAACTTTACTTGAAAAAAAAAACATTTAATTTTACTTATTTACAAGAATTGGACGTCAAAAGTTATAAATTAATATTCGTAAAGAAAAAAGTAATATACATTAACAAGTCACTTGTGTAGGTTTCCTTCAACAAAAAAAAAGTCACTTGTGTAGGTACTTATTATTTTTTTCTTTCTTAACTTAATTTTTATTTATTTTCAGTCATATCTCTTTTTTTTGACAGAAAATTTCAGTTATATCTCTTATGCGTTGTTTTGAAATTATTTTAATTAATGAATGATATGTAAGTAATATATCAACCATTTAACCTGAATCACCTTTTTATATATCCACTAAAAAAATAAAACAACTTTTTTCTCTCTTTTTTTGAACAAGAAATTTTTTCTTTTGGAAGCATGAATACTTCTAAAAAGGTGAAGTATCTGTACTGAGTACTTACTCTTACCGAGTACACGTATGATACTTGTGGTACTACATTTCTGTTCATTATTCTTTTGTGAATAAAAATTGTGACTTGCTCTTATGTTTTAATATTATAATATAGTATTATATGTCCATATGATTTTTTTGTCGTTGTAACCAACTACATTTTTTGACTATTTAAACTTTTATTCTGACGCTTTTGTTGAAAATTGAAGAATTTAGCTATCTCATATTATATTATATTACAAAACTCATGATTTTACTGACATACTCATACCTTAATTTTTATTTTAAATAGCCGTACTCTCATACCCGTATCGTACCGGGTATTGTACCCATACCTATGCAAGATAACTTTTTGTATATAGAAAGAGTTTTGTTTTTTTTAGGGAATATAGACAGAGTTTAAAAAATACTACTATATATATACACATATTTTTTTTAAGATACTATATATTTATTTAGTTAATATATTGTTTATATATAATTAATAAAAATTGGGCTTGTAGAATGTAGACCCATTATAAAATCCCAATATTATCTTACTTAATATTAATCAAAGGTGGTCTGATTAGTGCAAAACCCTAACCCTAATTGCAGCCCTACCCCACTTCATGCATTCTTAAGTATGATTTTGGCACCTCGGGTCAGTCTTAATCACCCAACTAACTAAATTAATTAATTGGGATCCCATTAACCCTTTACCGCATCACTTCCTGGACCCTATAATTACCTCAGCCGTCTTATTTCCATCGTTTCCCTCAACTATTTCCAAAACCTATGTTAATTAAATACAATCCAACTAATTTTGCATTGAAGCAATCTAGATTTGTGCTGCTCAAGGCCAGAACCATCCAAATTTGCGCTGCTCAAGATGATAAGTTGGTTTGCTGGGAGAGCTTGCAGCTCATACACTCATTAATGCGCAAACTTTCAACTGCATATTATGTGCTCAATGTAAGTATGTCTTACAATGCCCTTGACATGTGATTAATTACACATTGAGACACACAACTTATAGACAACATTTATTTCTTTGTCTCAAGGCCAAATCGAATTGCTCAAGTCCTATGATCTATTCCTATAAATATGAGTTACTATGAGTTTTGTTTGTGCCATTCTCTCAATATACTTTAAGTTCATATCAAAGTGCATCCGAAACTATCACGTTAGAAAGCCAATCTTGCATACTCACTCATGGCAAACAAAGGTTAGTTTTCATGTTTTTATGTATGGTTTTGTTTATAATATGACACATCTTCGTAAATACTGATGATGTTGTTGGTTTGTAGGAAAAGCTACAAATCTAACGAAATCTGATGAGATTGTTGGTGGAAAAATTGTGTTCCAGATCCAAGGTAGAGTGCTCAACATGTGGACTACTCCTGACTGTTTCAACGCAATTGAAGTTGGCATGATGCATATGATATTGGTGGATGCTGAGGTAATAGAGTCGGTCTGTAATTGATATAAGGGATTTAGATACGCGCATTGCACTTTACGGACTACTTCGTGTTTTATTTTCAGTATACGGTAATTTAATTCAATCTGGTTTGCTTTGGTTTTGTTGTAAGGCATGAAAATTCATGCAAGTGTGAGAAAGAATCTGTTACCTATGTTTAAGGATCACTTTGAAGAAAGGTAGTCTACACTCTGCTCTAATTGTTTTGCAAATGACCCATTCATTTAAAACTTATAATTTACATCGAATAACTGTATTGTTGTGTTATTGTGCTCCTGCAGAATGAATTAGGTGAACATGGAACTTACTCAGGTAGTTAGTTAGATGACTGAACCTATTGTTGTTCCCTTGGCTGATGATTTGCTCGCTACTCCGAGAATTACTATCAAAGATTTGATTGAATCATCTGAGGTGTTTATTACTTTTTCATATACGGCTTCATTTAATTATGTAAGATCCATCCTGCATCATACACACTATATATAACTGTAAATGCCTGATTTATAAGTAGTAATGAGTGGGAGATGTTTTGGCACAGACATGTGAGCTTGAGGTCGATGCTGGGTGGTTCTATATATCGTGCATGCACTAAATGTGCGTCAAGGATTACCATTATCAATGGCCAAATTTATTGTGATAAGTGTAGCAAGAGTATGGGAATTAAAGAGAGGTTCTAAGCATGTGGAGTCATTAGATGACATTGTTCTTACTGCATGCGACGCATCTATAATTAAGGAGCCGAGGGTTGTGTCATGCAACTTCACAATGTCTGCGTTTCTTTTAAATGTATTATGTGGTTTTCTGTTTGTTCCCAATTAGACTCATCTATGGTCTTTTTATTCTGTTTGTCGTTTTTAATTTAACATGCATAATATTGCATTTAATTTTGGCTGTATTGATTAATGCCTACTCTTTTGAATTGTCTAATAGATTTGGTTCTACTATGTATTCTCAATTAATATTTGAAAGCAAGCTATTACTTTTTATATAAATTCATCATTGCAACTTCCATCGTTTGTGGTTTACAAAGGTTGATCTGCATAATGGTGTTTTCTATCCTCAATGGCCTCTGACATGTTTACTGCAACCGTAATTGAAGACAGATAATTAATTATTCTATATTAGTCAGGAAAATCCATAATTACGGTTGCCGTGATTTAGCATACGAGCTATCTGGAATGAAGCATGTGCATAGCAAATTGAAAAGAGCTCACAACTGAACTACTTTTAGAAATTATAATAATTAACCCACATAATATAAATGCTTATTTGTGTGTTTGTTATCGTTGCAGTAATTTCAATCTCATTTGAAAACAGAAAATATATGAACTAAATTACTCAGTGAAATATTCGTGGTTACGATTGCCGTAATTTAGCATCTATGTACTCCATGGAATATAGCAGTTGCATAGCAAAATGAAAACAGCTCACAAATGAACTACTTTGAGGAATTATAATAATTAAAAAGGTTCCTTGATTTAAAATAAAAAGACCGTAATTACGGTTGCCGTGATTTAGAATCTGAACTATTTATAATGAAGCAGGCGCATAGCAAATTGAAAATAACTCATAAATGAACTACTTTTAGATATTATAATAATTAACCCTCACAATAAGAATGCGTATTTATACGTTTTTGTTATGGTTGCCGTAATTTCAATCTCATTTGAAAACAGAACATATATTCTGTTTATTACTCAGGAAACATCTGTAATTATTGTTGCTAGCGGCGAAGCTCGTACAATTTTTACGATGGGGCCAAATATAAAAAAGAAATAAAATATATTTTAAAAACTAATATATTAAACTTAATCAATAAGTAAAATAAATTTACAATAACTTTTACTTATATTTAATGAAACGACAATGAAGAAAATAAAAGTTAAACAATAATTATTTATAAAAGTTGAGCTTTATAGAGTTGTAATAAGTTAAATTTATCCATAATTGACACTAAACTAAATATATTATCAATATTTATGCAATATCATCTCTCTTTAAACCAACAAAATTGTTTGGAGTAGCCAAATAATATATTAATGGGGTAGCTAAGTAGAAACCTATACCAATTTTCAAGTTTTTCTTCTTCTTTTGGGGTAGCCAATGCTACACCATAGCTATGAAGGGAATCACCCCTGATTGTTGCCGTAATATAGAATCTATGTACTCCATGTTTATAACAGAGTCTATATATTATGTTAAGTTATTACTCGGGAAATATATTCTGTTATGGTTGCATATTGATCGAGAGTCTATAACAAACCCGCGCAATAGCGGGTTTAAAGCCTTCTATGTACATGTTTAGTATCATAATGGATTTTTCTTCCTATCATTAGGGTTAGAAAATGGCCAAATAAAATCAAATTTAGAGGTGAAGGTCCAATTTCATCTCGTTATTTTCTCTTGGCTCAATTTCGTGCTGACGAAAAACAAACCGGCATTAGTTAGTGCCTACTATTATCATTATAATTCATTATAACACAGGGTCTAACTTGTTGGACGAGAAAATTGTGAAGCATGGGTCTTCGCTCTCAAGTTTATTATGATCACCTTTTAAAGTATTAAAATCAATCTCAAAATATATGAATAGTACATCACGAATTTAGTCTTGAAATTGTAAGGATTTGTCATTTTGGTCATGAAATTTTCGGATACTTAAAAGTCTACGAAATTGTATGCCTGATTAAATATTCCATCTGTGTATGAATTTGTGCATTCAGACGTAAAAATTCTTTGTTGATGTTCATCAAAAATGATATTTGGTTGCCCTTCTTTGAGCTTTACAGATGGTTCACTTTTTTCCTATTACTGTTAATTCTTGCCTCCGGGATGAGAATTTTGAATGTATGCTTAAGTCTGCTTTCATAAGTTCAAGGTATAGATAAATTCAATGATGTGTACACAAATGAGTGTAGTAAACATATTTGGAGCTTTCGGCTTAAAGCGCACTCATTGTGGTTAGTTTAAGGACGAGTAATTTGTGTTTTTCTTCCTTCTTAGTCTGCAGTTGAAATTTGAAAGTTGAATATTATGAGAAATGGCTTGCAGTGTATTCTTTGTTTTGGATTTAATATTATTAAGGGTTTGAATTGTTCAGAGGACACAGAAGTAGTTTGCCAATTTCAGTGAATTGTTTGGAAATGACTGCATTCTATTTCTTTCTATTTTGACTATCAAAAGGTCGACATGAGAAACTCTTAGGTGGACACAAAGATTTGAACCCTTTATTTGGTCACACCCACATAAAAAGGAAAAAGTAGAAAAAAAATAACAATTAAATAATCATTAATTTTCAAATGATTTTAGCATGTCTACTTTTTTGTGTGTGTGACCAAATAGAGCGTTCAAATCTTTGTGTCCACCCAAGAATTATTTTGGTCGACACTCTCTTTGTTGTAATAAACCATCATTTTAGGCCTTAAAATTTAGTCCTAATTCCTAAACTATAAAAATATTCTATACAAAATTTGTCAATTTAGTCACCAAAGTATATGAAAATCCATCAATTTAGTCCCCAAAATCTTGATACCATAGATTAAATTGATTGATTTCATATACTTTGGGAACTATTTTGTATACTTTTATATGTAAGGTATTAATACTTTACGAACTATTTTGTATATTTTTATATTCAAGGGACAAATTGGTGAGAGGTTGATAGTTTAGGGACTAAATTGATGATTTATTAGTTGATGGTGTAATAATCAAAGTCGAAATCACCATGGAAGCCTTTAAACAACCCTCTTTAGGTTCCAAAGAATACGCCTATATTATCAAAGTTTCCCTTCATTCTTCAAAAACAAAAGTTGCCCTTCATTTGAAGCACTTTGATGCCATAGTGCAAGTCAGGACTCAGAAGAAGCCTAAGGCTTGACCGTTGCTCAAGTGTTTGATGTTGAATAATTTTAACTCAATCCAATAATCCACTTTCCCTTGAATTGAATGGCACGGGAAATATATAATAATGAATATAATAACAAGTCCAAAGGCGCAAGAGTGCTAACATATCATTCACAAAATTAAAATGATATGCATATATTTAGACTATTGTATCTATGCCGCTGCGCTCATTTCTTTTGTTATGTTCCATCTATGCAAAACTTTGCCAAAAACGTCATAGAATACAATATCAGCATTATTTTCTGTGATCTGCACAGACATGAATCCTTGACCGTCATGATACAACTTCAATTCTTTCGGATCCCATGGCTTGATATCGCCTCTCCATGCTTTTGATCCGCCTCCACTTGTGAAAAATTGAATTCCACTACAATGTTTATTCAAACAAAAGAAGCTTCAATTTCTGAGCTGTGATGATGTTGATGTTAATTATTTACAAGTAGTAAGTAATAATAAAACATGCTTACCTTTCTTTGTCGATTATGTGCTCCAAACAATGGTCATGTCCATTGATGTATGCATCAATATTGTTTGACTGGAAAAATAGTGCACAAAGTGGTTAAAAATTGAAAGACTTTCATGTTCAACAATAGTAATAGTTATTGGTTTGCTATGGTCTGAGCTAATTCTGAGTTCCCTCTGTTCGTTTTTACTCATTAAAATTTTAAGATTATTTAATTGTCATTTGATAAATATTTACTCATTAAAATTACTAATATGTTTTGTTAATTTTGATAAAACCATATGTATTTTTCCTAGATGTTAATAACCATGTATCTCCCACTAAGCCATGTGAAAAACATGAGGAATGTTGAACTTTATGTAAAGCATAAATATGAGAATGACAATTTAGCTGATTGATTTACCTTTAAGATGGGAAGAAGCTGCTCCTCAAGCTCTTGTGTATTACCATGATGCCCGGCAGTTTTGATGGTATGATGACCCACCACTATCTTCCATTTTGCCTTGGATTGCACCAAAGCTGAATCAACATTCTACAAAAATTCCAGAATGTCAGCTATAATTATTGTCCTGAAATAAAATATGTATTAATGCTAATTTAGAGTTTCACGCTAAATTAGACTTGGAGAGGTAATTTTTGAGTCAGTTTTCAAAAGATTCAAGCAAGCATTGGCATTCTGCCTGGCCTTAGTGCATATTGATATAGCAGTCCTTCCTTGTGACACATTATTTATTCTTTACCATGACAACTCTATGACACACACTCGGTATATCTCTTGCAAAATAACAGTTACTCAGAGATTTCGGTAAATTCATCATGATACCAACCATGGCTTGCTAAAGTATTTTTGTTGACAATATATTGTTAAAGTTAACCTTCAAGAGTTCTGCACGGTAAGATTCGCGAGGAAGCACGCCATTCCAATCATATGTGTGCTCTTCTGGATCCGTAAAGTATTTTTCTACAAAAGGAGTTGTGTCGACAAAGAAAAATTCTACAATTCCTATAAAAAAAAGAAATTTTTTATTTAGAGGACCTTAAAAGTAAATCATTTTTTTGTAAGAAATATTCAAAACGCAACATGCATTAAATATTTTTAAAAGGATCAATACCTCCATCAAGAATAAAAGATCTCAAGCAAACCCATCTGCTATCTTTTTGTCTTAGAATTGGGCTTAATTGTGCTTCAACATCACCTCTATAGTCATGGTTTCCCAAAACTGCCACAGTAAAATGAAAATAAATAGATTAATTGGCAAATTAATTTAAAACAACAATATAATAAAATGAAAATCACCGGTATCATTAATTGTTTTCAAAGAACATAAAAACTTTAGAATCATTCTATTCACACCCCATATATTTCTGTTTACACCCAAATTTTCTTAAAAATTTATAATAATACCCAAATTACCCTTTTATATAAATTCTCTTAAAACTTTGATTTCATTCATTGTCACTCTAAAATTGCACTCTCTTTCACCCACAAACGATCAAACAATCATGATGTTCAATCAATCTCCGTGGAAGATTAAAGAGTGAATCAAAACATCTTTCATTCATACTTGATACTCGATTTCATATAAGTGAATTTCTTCTTCTTTTTCAATAATGTCAGTTTCAATTTTATTCTTCTTGTTCAACTGCACAGTTTCAATTTACATTGTTGAGGTTAACTTAAATTCAGTTTAAGTAGGTTCAGGTAAACTACTTAAACTGAGTTTACATGACCTACTTAAACTAAGTTTACATGTACATACTTAAACTGAGATTACGTAGAATGATTAAACAAGGTTGAACTTTTAGATGTACACTTAAACTCAGTTTACATGACATACTTAAACTAAGTTCACATGACATACTTAAACTGAGTTTAAGTATGTACACTTAAACTCAGTTTACATGACCTACTTAAACTAAGTTTACATGACCTATTAAACTGAGTTTAAATATGTACACTTAAACTCAAACTCAATTTACATGACATACTTAAACTGAGTTTAAGTATGTACACTTAAACTCAATTTACATGACATACTTAAGTTTTGGGATGTAACCAAGAAAGAAGGAAGATGTTTTTTGATAATTAAATTTTATGCAAAGGTAATTTTATCATTTTGGGGTGTAACCAAAATTACACAGGGTGTAATTAGAAAAACTCAAAACTTTATCAACTTACCATTGTACCAAACCTTTTGCAAGCTTGGGGCTGTGTAGACGTTGACAAATGATTCATAGAATGCTGGATCTTCAACTCCTTGTAAACCATCTTCATAAAAATTGTCACCAGTTGAGATCACAAAATCTATATTTAATTTATCTCCCACAATTCCCATCTGACAATCAAGCAAAAAGGAGGGAGGAGTTACTACTTTGTACATTAGTGGAAACTAAAACGGAAAAAAAATAAAAATAAATAAACAACTTAAAAATTAGATTTTGATATTCAATCATTTAAAGATAATTTTTAGAGATTTATTTGAATAAAAAAAGTTATTTTATGTTTGTTTACTATCAGGAACAAATGTATGTAGGCTTGTGTCTGCAGTAACTTTGTAGACATTTGTTTTAGGTGGTAGTAATATATATATATATATATATTTATAGTTGAAAGGGTTAAATATGTTTTTGATCCCTATAAATATATTAACTTTTCGTTTTAGTCCCTCTAAAATTTTCCTTCAACTTTTAGTCATCCAAAAGTTTTCCATCTTCACTTTTGGTCCCTCTTTTATAGTAAACTCATATGTAGAATTCATATTTTGAATAAAATTTTGCAGAAAAATTCATAATATTATAAGAATCTCTCCCAAAAAAATTTAGAATTTTTTAACAAAACATGAATTTAATATGAATTTTTGATGGTTAAATATTCATATTAAAATTATGTTTTGTTAAAAAATTCTAATTTTTTTTGGAAAATATTTTTACAATATTCTACACATTTCTGCACAATTTCATTAAAATAATACTGGAATTAACTTAAAAATAGAGACCAAAAGTAGCAATTGAAAATTTTATAGGGACTAAAAGTTGAAGGAAAATTTTAGAGGGACTAAAACGAAAAGTTGATATATTTATAGGGACTAAAAACATATTTTACCTTAGTTAAAATGTTGACCAAATGGTCCACACAAACCCCACAACACTTTTCTCTTGGCCCACACATATACACACACCTTGACACAACAACACAACTTTGATGGTATTGAAAATGAAAAAATGATTCAATGTTTTATGAATATGGAGCATCGTAGAAGAGAATTATAATGTATATTTATGCTTTAAAAATGTAATATATATGCTTATTTAC
>Ga0228710_1006373_pt1 | contig 17913 bp, 10 predicted proteins | sample MedpolnodulmetaG_FD_177995 | JGI IMG/M metagenome (GOLD analysis project Ga0228710, IMG submission 177995) | Root nodule microbial communities from Medicago polymorpha collected in Santa Monica, California, United States - pink nodules | ecosystem: Host-associated > Plants > Roots > Nodule...
TATTAGACTCATTAAAAAAATACAACATCAATTTAGACGCACAATACATCATAATATTCTCTCTTTAAGTATGAGAAAATTATAGCCCGTGTTTAGCATGAGTGTCTATAATAGTATACAATATTAAAATATTCTGTTGGGATTTTATATAAAATTTAATGTGAGTTTTACGCGGACATACAAGTTTGTGTTCAACAAGATGACACTACACAATTGTTAATATGTTACTATCATACTTGTTACTATCTTAGATAGGGCCCTCATACCCCTATGCCCTATTAAAGTGAGAATATGTTACTATCATACTTGTTACTATCATACTTAGATAAGGCCCTGATACCCTATTAAGGTGAGAATCCTAGAAAACTATATTGAAAATATTCGTCATCTTATTGATAGATCAAAGTGAATATTACATTATTAGGAAAAAAAAATAGTGAATATTACTTAGTTAGGGCTGTGATCATAGAAACAAAATACAAATAGTAACTAACTGCTTTTATCTATCCTATCTAATTGTGATAGTTACGTGGATCAGGAAGCATTTTTTTTGGGGAGGAAAACAATTGGATTGCAAGTTTGTGTACTAAAACTTGAAGTCCAAACTTATACTAATCTTTGGGGGCATTAACTTAATAAATAATGTAATTTTATATATTCGAGTGGTGCATAATGTAGAAATCTATCTCCCCACAGCCAGTAAAAACAAGTGACCATGAGATTATTCTTCATTATGGGCGGTGTCTCTCCTTTGATGTTCTAATGCTTGAGTAGCTCGTTTCTCACGGATTGATGATGTGGCAAAGTGTCTCCCAAATCAATTTTTTAACGCGTGTAATGAACTGGACTTTTAAGGTTTAAAATTGTTTTTGATCCCTATAAATATATCAACTTTTCGTTTTAATCCTGCTAAAAATTTTCTTCTACTTTTAGTCCCTATAAAAAGGAAATACATTAGACAAACATAAAATCAATGCCCATGATCAATAATCTCATTACACATTTTAATATTCATAACATCTGTAGATAACAATTAATAAGCATGAAACTATGCTTCATCTTTGACAAAATTTGGATAAAGAAACTCAACGAAATACAAAACCCAAAAGATTATTTCGGCTTACCCCCTTGTCATATCATCGATTTTGTACAGTCAAAATTTATGAAGGTCCAAAACCAAAAATCTTCAAATTACAGGGTTGAAATCTAAATAATTTTTTTACAGGAGGGTAAACCGGAAATCACTAATATTACAGGGAGTAAAGATATATTAACCCTTATTTATAATATAACATTCCCTTCGGTGTTTGTTTACTATCTGATGTGGGACTACTAGTTCACGTAATCCTATCTCTCAATGTTTTCATATCAATTTATTTCCATTGATAGTATTAATATTTTCATTCTCTATTTGTAGTTTTAATCAAAAAAATTATTATCTAGTGTATTAATTATTATTTTGCATACCGATTATGTATACCCTCCACGTACCGAATTCTTTCAAAATTACAAACCATGTACTGAAGCGAATTGCAAACTATTTAACTATGCGAATGACACTGTTTTTTGCTCAAACTGAAAACTTATTGGTGTGTAGCGTATCTAATTAACGAGGGTTGATTGACTTAGTAATTTATCCCTTAGTTAATGAGATTGGAATTCTTAATAATTTAGGATGAGTGGAGTAAAGTTTGTATATGCTCCTTGGTGGAATAATTTTTGGCTAAATTTTACGCACCTTGTGGTAGAACTTTTGATTGTCAAACTTCCTTTATTTTAAGAACCGGAGGGTTAACAAAAAAAAAAATTATTATTTGATCCGTGAAAATGCATTTGAATGCACGTAGGAATAACTTACTACTTTGCCCACTACCATTGTAGGAAGGACATCTGTGCCTTTTTTCTTGGGTGGACATTGCTCTTTTGATTATTGAACACATTCTTCGGTGGACATTGCTCTTTTGAATATACATTCATTGAATGTTTTACGATTATATGAGTGGCGCATGACTACAAGGTACTCTAATATAAGTTCATAGTTTTTTCAGTATAAAAACGCTACTAAACTATAACAATGACATCCACTTTTACTCAATTATCTGTAATAGACAAAATATTTGAGTTATGATACTTCATATTAAGTATATCCAATCAAATGTGGTTAACATGGATCGAACTTCAGACCTTCTTAAACCCATCTAACGTGCCAACCTTTTAATCATTGGATATTTGGATCGCATGTGTGTTTGGTATAGTGTCTTGAGTTATGATCACATGTGTATTTGAGAATTGATTTTTGATAGAATTGAGTTTGAAATAATTGATTTTGGTTAAAAGTGAGTTTGAGGTGAATTGATTTACGTTTGGATACACTTATTTAAAAGTGATTCTTCTGAGTTGATGTTGTTTAGATAATTTAAATCAAAATTGCTTTTAAAGTGTAAATTACCAAAAGGGTCTTGACATATATAAAATCATAAGTATATATGAAATAAAACCACACACCCCCTTCATTTTTGTAAAAAAATAAAAATAACACACCCTCTTTTATGTGTGAGCGTATTGCTTATGTGAAATAATCAACCCAATTGTTTTGTGATCTGTAAAACACTAACATTCCAACCCAATGGTAGAAACAAAAAAAATAAAATCCAAGAGTTATAAAAATAAAATCAAACCCGCTCTCCATTTTTCCAAAGTTCGATAGCTTCATACTGCAATCAAATAAACGCAGCTTGGATGTGTAAACAGATCCGTGTTTATTTTCAATTTATTCTCACACAAATCTTCTTCCCCTTGTTCCATTGACATTTATTTTCAATTTCTAATCTCCATTTTTCCTCAAATCATAATCGATTACATGGTGTGTAAACATATCTGTGTTGATGTCGATTATCGAGTTCTGGTAGGGGTGATTGGAGAAGAAGGTATGTGTAATTTGGTAAATAAACTAGTCATTGAAAAGTTGAATCTTGAACTCACGTTTGATTGCCGCAGAAGCTCAGATTTGTAGCTTCAAACCAAATCGCGTTTGAGCACTTGCCGTACGATCTACAGAATCGCGTTTGAATTCGTCCAAACATCATAGGAACCGCCGAACTCGCGTTTGGAGAAGAAAACGTGGGTTTGGGGCGTGAAAACACTTTGCCAAACAGGCACTACATCTTATGAGATGTAAAAGTCATTAAATATAGGTTGATTTATAAATAATAATTTATTCAAATAAAAAATAGTAGATCATACCGTGCATTGCACATGTCAATGATCTAGTAAAGAAAGAAACATGTCGTTTTCTATTAGGATTAAACACGAAATTTATTATATTTTTAGAGACCAAAACCATATTTAACCCAGAAATATATAATGACTAAATAAAATTTCTCATCCAAATATCCATAACCTTACGGTAGATTTTTAGGTCGTGCATAAATGTGAAAATTGTACGAAGCCATGTCAGCCATGCCATGAATAACATTTCACTAATTGGATCCTACCGATGATCGACGAAAGATAGCCTTTTTAAGATGAGAGTTTCACCTTTAGCTTATCAACAATATGCCTAAGGTAAATTGCTTTAGAATTCCCCTTGAAGATAGGAACACCAAGGTAATTGAAAGGAAACTCATCAGGTGCAAAGCCAAAAATGACAGATTTCTTGCTTTTACGTATGACAAAGCATCGAAGTAAAATTTGCATTTGAGGATCAACATGTTGGCCAGCTGCGTCGCCATAAAGCTTGAACAAAGACATAGCATTTTTCTAAATTCCTTTTAGTATCTTGACAAATAATAATAATAATAATAATAATAATAATAAGACTTAGGTGGGGTTTAGATACCGTTTGACCCGACTTTTTTTCAGCTTCTCTACATTTTTAAGGAAAAATTAAGCCAAACATAATATCAATAAAGTACCTTCTAAAAAAAGTATTTTTTTTAGAATGCATAAAATTGAATGGAATGAGTTTTGATCAAAAGTTGTTGAATGTTACTTCAAAAAACAACTCATCGACAATTTATTTCACAAGCACCTTTCTTCAACTTACGCTAGCAACCTTTTCTTTTATTTTTTCAATATGCTTTTTTATTCCATTTTATTTTATTTTATTTTTTTGAACCGGTCTATTTAATTTTTTTCAAGGAGGGTCCCTTTAATTTTATTATCTATTTTTGAAGGAATTTTATTATCTTTTTATCACTTATATATTAATTTCAATATCTTTTAATTATCACAACCTCACAAATATTTTTATTCACGTTGTTATTGAATGACACCGAATATTTTTATTCCCTTTTTTCAACCTCAAAAATATATATACACACATTAACGTTTAGAGTAATATTGTATGTCCGTTTGTCTTTTTTTTGTTACGCTAATGCGAATAATTTTTTTTAGTGTTGTATATAATTATTTTTATAAAATTTTGATTTTAATTAAAAGTACAAGCGTAGTAACCTAAAAAAATTATACTTATATATATTTTACACATTTGTATTGTAACAAACTATGCATATCTTTTTCTTATTAAAAAAACTAAACATGTCTTTTTTCTTATAACAAAATTTGTTATAGAGTATAATTTGAAAAGAAAAAACCAACTATTCTCATTATACACACACATATACATATTATAGATATATTGTTCAGCTCCACAATTCTTTCACGTTACACAAAATAAACGTCATTGAGTAAATATAGTATTTATAAAAATATATCTTTTATATTTAAAACATTTTTTTATTTAGTATGTTAATTCATAATAAATTCAAAGTTTTGTCCTTGTGAGCTTATCTCAGTTGATAAAGATAACACATAAATATATGCAAGGTCCGAGGTTTGAACCCCGGACACCACCAAAAAAGTAATAAATTCAAAGATTTGTACAATATTTTGCCAAACAACTTTTAACATAAAAATAACTTTAAAACTAAAAAACAATAAAGAAACCAAACAGCTTTAACTTCTTCCTTAAAAAGCTTTATGTTCACTTTGTTTTAAAGTAGCTTTTAGACCGAAAAAAAGCTTGGCCAAACGGTACCTAGTATAGGGATGGGTAGTTTTTTCTCATCGTGGGAAAGTTGCACTTTTAGCCATTGATATAATAGTTTTTTATTGGGATGGCCAAGATTAATTACCTGGTAATTGTTGATCCTTTTTGTTGAGTATTGTGTGACCAATTCATGGACCCCACAAAAATAATTTAATAACAATTAATCCTTTGTTTTATTATTTATTTATTTTGTATTAAATAATGAGCTTTCGAAATAGGAAAAAAATGTACAATTCCTTAGGTGCTTTTCGTATGGTTCTTAACTAAATTCACCATAATTTCCTTAAATTCATAATTCTCTCAAAGTTTGTTATCTCCAAAAAAGTTATATTTTTAGTTAAAAAACATACGAGAAGCACCTAAGGAATTGTACCTAAGTTTTGTCTTTCGAAATATCTTTTGGATAGTTGTTTCTTACACAGCTAATTTGTTTTGGCTCGTACGTTTTTATATATATACATGTTGCCACATTAAATTTGAGAAGGAACTAAGCAATTTTTAAAATTTGATTAAAAAGATAAATAATGTGTGATATAAAATTAAATCATGTGGACTATTTTATGTGATATAAAATTATATTTGTAGACATTAATTATGTGTGGCATAAATAACCTTGTTTATATAAAATCAAATTATAATGTTTATTTATTTTAAAAAAGAAGACATAATATTTGAAATAACATGATTATTATTTTTTGTTTTTGAAGAAATTACTTACTATTTTAAATAACATATTTTTTGAAACAATAACATATTTTGTTTATAGTGTTGCAAACTTTTTTGTTTTGTTAACATAATCAGTTTCAAATTAGTGTACCACAAAATATTTGAAATAATGCTAGTATGTAAAGAGAAATTTGCACTAAAATTATCGACTTCTATTAAAAACAGACCTACTTTGATTATTAAAGATTTGGTATTCTTTTTAAGGATAAAGTTTTTTTTTTTAAGTAAATAATTTCTAGACACTAGTTAATCGCAGCACCGCCAAATTAGTATACCAGCTAAAGCGGCTCAAGTTACTTGCTCTCCATCAATTAATAGGTGCAATTAGTTTATTAATAACAAATTTTCAGGTGAAGATTCTCTCCATTTCCTAAATAAATGGAGATTGTCAATTACTATAGTTTTGAAGTAAATATGTGATATTAATGTTTTCTATTCTTGAAATATGTGCATTAATATCACATGTTTACTTCAAAACTATAGTAATTGACAATCTTCATTTATCTAGGAAATAGAGAGTATTTTCACCCCAAATTTTCCTTCCCTAGAAAAACAATTCCATCAATTTAATTCATAGATTTTATTGGAAACTCAGATCCTCATGCATCTTTGCAACGCCACCAGATTTATGTAAATAAATTCACATAAATCATTCGACAACATAATCAGAAAACAAAGAAACAATACCAAGGAAGCAATTTCAATTGAACTTGATAAAAAAAAATAGTGAAATTAAACAGTTTCTAATTAAAGAACAAAGAAAGGGAAACAAAACACTTCTGAAATAGATCGATCAAGATCCGAAAAGTAAACAAACTTTCATATCTGGATTCGTATTCAGATCCTTCAATTATCCATCAGCACCAGCTTTGTAACAATAAAGCTTCCCGAACACATGAAGCGCGGTAACGAAACCGATGAACCAGAAACTCACAACAATCAGTGTAAGATCTGGTGGCGTTTATCCATGGATATTGTCGAGGGAGAATATTGGTTGATGTTTGAAGATTGATCGTTCAACAATGAAGATGGTGTTCATCCATGGATATCTTGAATTTTGGTTTTAACTGTTGGAGAGAAGGTTGGAGAAGAGGATCGAAGGAAATGAATGAATAGAAGTGAGGTGAAGTGAAGCAATAGCAAACAGAGGAGAGGATGTACACTAAAAAAAAACAAATAAAATTAAAAAACAATTTTCAGTTTTTTATTTTTTTTCTGCAACAAGTTTTCAATCGACAGGTATCCTAGAAATGGGAGCTTTCCCATCAAATTTTAGCATTGATCTCTGCATTTTGTTTTGTTTGGTTTAGGTCCTTGTATTTTGAAAAATATTTGTTATTAGTCTCTCTGTTAGTCAATTGTTAATAATAAAAGGTAAAACTACCAGAGTGCCATGTGGCCCAATCATTTCATGCCACTTGGCACGCTACAAAACAAAATTTAAAATTAAAATAAATTAAATAAAAATTTAGTTTTTAATTATTTTTATTGTAGCATAGCCAAGCTCCAATTTTCTTGGTTCATCACCTTTAACTCATGCATACCTCCGCCATCCACCGTTGCTGCTCTTCAGTTGGCGTCCCTCCCGATTGACCTTCAAATATACCAAAACCAAATCTAACTGGATTTTTCGTTTTATTTGAACCAAAACCCATAGATTTAATTATTGTTTTGATGCCGACGTCGTCATTGTTGTTATCATCACCAACGTTGTTGTTGTTGCCAGAGGGTCGGAAAGAGTGGCTAAACCACAAGGAGAGGGTGGTTCTATGATGTTTCTCTTTACCCAGATTGGCTTGATGGATCCATCACTCTGTTTATTTGGTTTTCAAAATTCATTTTCAACGAAAATCCTTAATTTTGATTTCTTATTACCAACGTGTGTCATAATAATAGATAACATTTGTTAATAACCAAGAAATTGTGCTCAAGTCATTAATGAACTCCTTCAAAGTATGAAAGAACTCGAGTTCGATTTCTGATAAGAACAAGTTTTTATCAGACTTTAGTTATCTCTTGTCCGAACTCTGAGTTACTAAGGTCTCCTTCCCTAAAAACCGAATAGTTAATATAAAAAAAATACAGGTGCTATTATGTGAGTTTTTTCATAATTAGTTGAAATATTTGTAGTAACGGTGGTCATGTTTGTTTCATAAATGTAATTGAGTTGGCTAGTCACATATTAATATGAATTTGCTTAAGAAAATTACATTCAACACTTGTGATAATTCTACATAAGTTTTGGGAGATGGATTAATGGCTCTGATGCATCATGGATAAAACAAAAAACAAAGACAAAGGAAATATCGGAGACATTTGCCTCCACTAACTTAGGGAGTTTATATTAGTTATTGAAACAGTTTATTTTGCACACATTAAAAGTTCAATATTTTCCTATTAAAAGTTTAATAATAATTTTATTTTATTTACAAAAAATCAAATGTAATAAGGCGTGTAAGAGATAAATTTTCAAATAATTGTTTAATAGTGTTGAAAATGAAGAAAGAAAATATGAAGATAAACCTAGGAGGGTTATATATCACAAAAGGCGTGGTAAAAAGCAAACAGAAAAGGAGGCCCGGTTAGAATTGAACCTAGGCAAATTCTGGTACTATAAATATAAAGAAATCTAGCAATCCAAAATCTCCATCCAAGCCGTCGTCATCACATATATCACAGGTACGATAAGCTTTTCTCTAGTATGTCTCTTCTCTCTCCAAGTGGCCGGCACTTAATTAGGTGTGTATCTGTTGTAACATCATTATAAAATTCATTATTAAAATGAATTATAGTTTCTGAACCAATTCTCGGCTGGAGGCTGTATGTTTTTTGTCTGGGTGTAGTTTTCCTGATTTTGTGTCTTATATTTTTTGTTTTGCTAGAGTTGGCTTGGTTCATCATGCCTTTGTTCTTTTTTCTGGGTTAATTTTAATATATCAAATCAATTAAATATCAAATGATCTCCGAATAATTTAATTTTTTTTATATATATTATAATATGTTTCAATCCAATGGTCGATTTTGCTATCGATGTCAATTGATCTTATCCCATATGTATATTTGTCATTAAAAAAAGAAGTTAGTTTCTTTGTGGACCTTGTTGTTGCTTTTAATAACTGTGTTCGTTATTGCTTGCAGTAGCAATGAAGAGATGTAAGAAGCTTGAGAGTGAGTTCCCTGATTGTGTTACATCTTATATATTTTCCAAGTTAGCTTTGAAGGATTTGGTTAAAACTAGTGCATTGTCCAAACGATGGATTCATGAATGGGGATTAAGGACTGACCTCAACTTTGATCTCCATACCATGTTTGACTATAATACAATTCAAGACTTACCAAAAATCCTTCCACTATTTCAATCTGAATTTGCCACAAGATTGGATCAATTTATGCTCCATTATGAAGGTGCCATCATTCGTTCAATCCGAGTAAAATTTCCATTAGGGAATGAACATAGGGATGCCATAGATAGATTGATCTCCAAAGGAATTGCTAAGGGTGCCAAACGTATTGAACTTCTCTTCTCCAAACGTATTGAACTTCTCTTCTCATCTGAAACAAATGGCACTGCTAATTCTATTTTGCCATACAAATTTTCCCTTATCCTCTTATCCGGCAATGATTCTTTGACGTATCTGCACCTACAAAACTGTCTCCTAGTGGAACCTATGGACTTTTCTGGATTAAAAAAATTTGAGAACTCTTGTATTGCATCTAGTTTTTGTGAAGCAGGAACTGCTTCGGTGTCTGTGTTCCCATTGCACCCATCTCGTAGACTTCACCCTTGACAATTGTCAGTTCACTTCTAGCTTGATAATAAACAGTCCAACATTGCTTCATTTAAACATTGTTAACTGTAGGGTTAGGTTTACATATTATATAACTATCATTGCATCAAATCTCCCATCCTTTGAATATTCTTGTAATAGAGGTTTTGATGTACACCCAATGAACATTCAGGCTCCTATGTTATCCAAGTTTATATTTAGAGGTGAACACTTTTCTAGATTTGTTGGGTTTTCTGGATTGAAAAACGTAACAACAATCAGATTGGATGGACTAATTGAAAATCTATCTACGCACATCTTGCCTCATTTGTTTCGGAATGTCTCCTACTTGAAGACGTCACCTTTTATGACTGTGTGTTCATAAGTTCAATAAAAATTACCAGTCTTAAGTTACGTCATTTGAACATAATTTCTTGTGGCTGGGCGAATGACTCTCCTTCTGAGATAGCTATTGATGCATTGAATCTCTCATCCTTTGAATATAGTGCTCACACCACGAGGATAATTTCTTTTACCGCTCCCAAGTTATTGAAGGTTTTCTGGAATACAGCTCAGAGAGAGAAAACACCACACCTCTTTGGTCCAATTACAAGATTACCACATATTGAGAATTTATCTATGATCATCAGCCCTTCACAGGTGAGTTTGTCTAAATCCATGTTTGCTACCGTATGTTTATTGTTTGTATATAGGTTGCCAATTTCGGACAGCGTTTGGTTCCAAAATTGAGACTACGATATAGTGCATTGCACCACTGTCTATGTTTCTTTTTAATTTGACCACTAGTTGCTTTTAATCCACTTTAAATATTGCTGTTATAAACAGATAAAGGAATTAACGAAGGTCTTGGTTCGATTTCAAAATCTTAGACAATTCGAGTTATTCGTCGAGGGAGCATATGATACTAGATGGGATTACTTTTGGATTTTAGATATTGTAATAGCTTCTCAGCGTCTTCAAAAACTTTCTCTAACCGTAAGTTATTCAAACTCTTTATTTTTTGGCTGTTCACCTTTTTTTTTTTAACTTAATTGGAACTAGAATTTTATTTTCCTTATTTAATATTTGCAATGTGTATGTCTACATGTATCAAGAAATTTATAAATTAAAAACTTATTTTATATTATCTGCAATTCTGCATGTATCAAGAAATTTTTATACTAAAAACTTATTTTATGTTAGAAAATAAATAGAAAATTTTGCAGATAGATTCACATCTGATGATTTATAACGATCTTGATTGGTAACTTCATAAATGATTATTGTAATCATTTTATTGACTTTCTTTAATTAACTTTTGGAATTACTTGTTAAATTTTTATGTGTATAATAAAAATAGGAATCTAGAATTTAACTCAATTAGTAACTCCTGTATGGTTAATTGCAAGGACGATAAATATAAAATCAGTAAAAATATATTTTTAGTTAAAATAATGAGGGTAAAAGTTAGAGAAAAATTGTAAACACTACTTGAATTATATGCTCTAGCTTTAGACGTTAGTTGAAGTAGCATATGAAAAAACACTGATCACATGAAAAAAAATTGATTCCATTTTTTCTTTTGTAGTTTTGGTTCCCACCTCAATTTTGGTGATGTGGCCTTGTTATTAATAATGTGGAAGCACAGGTGGTCATTTAATTTTATTGTCATTTCTAATTTGTTTAGTTCAATAATTAAAATATTGTATAAAAAAGTATTATTGAATTAAACAAATCAGATATTGTATAAAACTGTATTATTGAATTAAACAAATCAGTGATAACATAGATATTAAAAGTGTCCACATAAGCGTTGCCACATCATCATCGATAAGGCCATGTCACCAAAATTGACCTCAAAATGGATGTGGGACCAAAACTCATAAAAATTGTAATTGGAAGACTAAAAAGTTGCATTTTAAAATAGGGACCAAACAACTCTATTTTAGTCTTGTGAGTAGGGGTTGGGAATAGGTCAGGCTAGACTTTGATAGGCATGAGTCTGGCCTACAAAATTTTTCGCAAACTTGAGCCTGGTGTATGGCCTTTCGTAGGCCTATTTTTTGGGTCTGGTTTGACCTGAAAGCCTATTTATATACCTATTTCATATTTAAGTCGTTAAATAGTCCATTTTGTTTACTTTTAAATAGGCAAAATCACCCCTAAAGCCTATTTCAGTGGAAGGCTTGTTTATCACTATAAGACTTAAAAAACCTATTTCAATAAGGCCTTAAAGCCTATTTAAAAAGTTCATTATTTGAGTTTTTACTTTATTTTTATGTTTAATATAAATTATACTTTAATATAAATAAAAAATAAGTTTTAATAATATGCATAAATAAGTCGCCCTATCAGACTTCGTAGGCTTCTTTTATAGCCTAAGCCTGAACTATTTACCTAAATAGACTTTTTCAAAAGCCTAAGCGTAGCCTTTTTCATAAACAGAATAGGTCGTAGGTCCCTGTAGGCCGGCCTGACCTATTTCCAACCCTATTTGTGTGTTTATATGCTACAAGCTACTCCCTTTGGTTTTAAATATATGTCGCAATCAACCACTTCACGTAAGCCAATACACAAATTTGATTATTAATATCTTTAGTTATCCATGTTAAAAAATTATAAAAATTGGATATTTTTCAAATATTCATGGAGACAAATCAAACAAAATCTTTGATACTTTATTTATATTTATATATTATTAGTTAAAAAATATCGTTAAAGTTAAGGCTGGAAATGAGTCGAGTCGAGCTGAACTCGTATGAGCTCGACTCAACTTGATAAGATATTGTTCGGCTCGAAACTTGACTCGAATTTGATATGAACTTTATATTTAACTCGAGTTTAGCTCCTTAAAACTTACGAACAACTCGATTCGACTCGTTAGGTTCTGCTTGTCAGCTCATATCACATGATTAAAATGTCAATTATTTTTAAAAGATAAATATTTTTTTAGATATTTTTAAATGTCAGCTCATATTTTTTTTATAAGGCACATATTAAATTAAAATCTATCATGAAGAATCCCTAACCAAATTAATTCGTGCTGCAAAAAGAACAAAATAGAAACTTGGGTACTAGATGAATTCATATGACCCGGCACTCTAAAGTAAAGAAGCACGCTAACGAGGAATTGTTGATTCCCTACTACAATGAATTTAAGATACACATTTCCAAACGTTATGATTTAACCCTCTCATCTCATTATAAATAGTGTTCTCATTTGAATTTGATACATCCTATATATATATTATGGTCAACTTGTAAATCAACTAAGTTGAACTACATGTAGCTCAAGTTCATCTCATTTATTTAACAAACTTAATTTGAAGTTCAAGTTCAGTTTGTTTCGTTCATGAACCAAGTTCAACGAGCTAACTGTCGAATTGAATTCTGAACTATATTCGAGTTGGTTCGGTTTATTGTCAATCCTAGTTAAAGTAAGTCATGCAAATAATACATATTATTAACGTAAAAAAAATATAGTACACACTAGCAAATTGTGACCCGTATCTTATAACTTATAAGCTAGTTTTCTATGCTTAATGGAATTTTAAAATTTTCATATATGTAATATTATGACCTTATTTTCATAATTTTCAGATTAGAAATCTAAATCCGAAACATTCACATATGGCTGGATTTAAGAGGCAAAAAAGAGAATATGCGGGATTTTTTCACAATGATTTGAAATATGTGGAGCTTCGTGGCTGTGTTTGCTCTATAAATGTTATAGAGTTAGCTAGTCATCTATTGAGGAGTGCAAATTCACTTAAGAAAATAACTTCACTTCTCGTGACAAATTCTATACTGGAGTTGGTAGATGGAGTAAAGATTCTAGTGATATTGAGAAATACCATATAGATGTTGGTAAATGGATTAAACCCTGTGGTGGTGGTTGTTGGGTTGGAAAAAATGTTATTCACGAGATGCTTAAAGATGAAGTAAATGAACAATGTCAGCTTATAATTTTGTAGTGTTAATTTATCTATTTATAATGAGTTTTTACTATTACTAGTAGTAGTAGTAATAAATCCATCCGCAAAAACTTTGTATAATTTACTTTATTTATGAACTATAATATGAACTATGCCTTTAGGTATTTTTATTTTTATATGAAGGAATCATTATAGTATTAGACATGTTGTTATTGTTGGGCCATATATTCTACTTTGTTATTGAAAGATCACTACAACAAAATAGTGATTTTATATCGCTTATTTTAGCCATTTTGTCGTTTGTTCTGCCTTTATTCGCATATGTTTGGTTTCAATTTTAGAATGTAAAAAGTGATTTTAGAGGTTGTAGAATTGATTTTATGATGTTTGGATGATTTAAAGTAGAATTGATTTTGCTTGTAGAATTGATTCTACATGAAGCTACAATCTATAGTTTTGACTTCTACAATTGATTTTAGCTTTAAATTCATTGGTAAATCTACTTTTACTTAAATAGATACAAACATAAATAACTTTTCATTCAACTCACTTTAATCTAGAATAAATTGTTTCCATTTTAGTTTTTATAAAAAACACTTGTTAGTAAGGCACTAAAAACAATTACCGGGAGGAATATATCAAACCAAGTGGGGTTTTAACCTATTTTAGGCCCCTTTATATATCTATAGCCTCCTAAACGCATATTTGGTAATTATATATCAAATGCATATTTTTTGAAAAACGTACATCTGGTAGATACATGCCGATATGTATCTAAGCGATTTTATAAATATTGGGAGGTCTAAAAAGAAACCTTTTATTATATATCTGGTACATGTAAAACATGATTTAAATTAAAGAAGGCTTAATCCCTTGTTGTGTATGGAATTTATCATGCAGCTCTTCTATCCCGGTTGTTTTTTGCTTTTGTTAGGTTCTCTAACAATTGTTAAACTCTTTTGTTGTACTTTGACACATCTCGTGTTAGGTAGAACATTTGGTTATTACTATATTTTATTGACTTTTTACCCACTGACCGGTTTAACTAAGGAAATATAAAGATTTTTTTAATTGCCATTGTATTAAAATTTTATATTTTAAATAAGATTATAATTTTTTTTAGCTTTTTATTCAATTTAAACGCATTACTCTACAATAATTTTTCCTGCATTTAAATGTATTACATAAACAAGAATATACATACATACATATATATATATATATATATATATATATATATATATATATATATATATATAAAGTTTTAAATAGTTATTTTTTTGGTACTAATCGATGATGATATACCAACGTCACTTCTAAACTTGGACTATTTGAATCAAGTCATATATATTCATTAGGAACTTGCTTAAGGAAAATAAAACTAATCTTTGTCAATGTATCATGTAAAGATCCAAGAATATGCAACAAGTTTATAGTTTCACCCCAAAAAATAAAGATTGTACTTTTTCTTTACGAAACAAGATTATATATGTCATGTTGAACTTCACAAAATATTTTTGGTATCTAAACATGCCATTTCTTTTACGAGAGCTTAAAACAAAATTTAATATATTTATTCTTTCAAAAAAAATTGATATATTTTTATGAACCAAAAAATTATTTAACTCTATTCATTAGTATATATATCTTTCATATTCGTTTATATAAATTATACATAATAATAATAATATTCAATAGGAGTGATTGGATTTTTTGTGTTGGGTATTTTTGTATTTGTGGAAATATATGAGAGATGTGATACGTGAAGAAGTATATCTTCAATTTGTATTCGGTGTTGTGTTGTGTATTTTTGTATTTGTTGAAATATATGAGAGACATGATGCGTGAAGAAATATATCTTCAATTTGTATTCGTCGTTCTCTCTCTGTATATAAATATATAACAAGAGTTTAATTATGGCGGGTCGTCATTCCAAAACTGTTTTGCACAAACAATCAATTAAAACATTTTGAACCCTAGACACCCCACTTATTCACCTTATAAGGTGAATTCTAGCCACTAGGCTACCTGACAAAAAAAAAAAAATTGTTGAATGTCATATTTGACCCACGTTAATTAAAAACATTAATTGAGGTGATTTAAGATGTTTTGATTGGTTGTGTGTGCAAAGTTGTTTTGGACCGTCAACCCACCACAATTAAACTCATATAACAAATCATAAAAATATTATAATTTGAATTTTAAATATTAATTATTTTCCACAAATTATAAAAATATTATCACCATGACCGGAGTTGGCAAGAAAGTTCTTAAAATTGTTGGCTTCCCTGTAAATGAGAGAGAGCAATGGTTTGCTAATGGGATGAGAGTGTATATTTTAACATACTGTGAAGAGTAGAGTGTAGTTCAAACTTCTATTAGGAAAGGGGAGTGTAATTTATTTAAAATATATTTTGAGTAAATCGTGCTCCATTCTCCTTTTATTTAAAACATATTCAAAACAATTCACTTGTCTCTCCTGAGATCAGCTTGAATTACATTTCCTTTCACTTGTATGTTAAAATCTACATTTTTCTCCCTTAATAATTTTTTTATTTATTTGTAGATCTAGCTAAAAAAATCTAACTCACTCAGAAGAAAGTTAGTATTTCGAGTTCATTTTAATATAGTCAAAATTCGAACACATATTTTTCTCTATTTTTGATTCACGATTTCATTAACATATAATTTTAAACATTGTTATAAGATATGAACCAACACAAAATAAAATTATATTAAAATAACTGAATTTGATTTTGATTGAAATGCAGTGATATTTAATTATTTATAGGTTATCGATAAAAGATAGTTTGTTGGCAAGCGGTATTCTTTCTCTTGACAATTAGTTATGTGTGACCGAGTGTGGTGGTCTAGAGACTGCTCAACATTTGTTTTTGTTTTGCTTCTCTAAGGGGTCTTGTTAGGTCCTGGTTTGTCAGTTTGCTAATTTATCAGGTGGTTTGCGAGCAAGTCGGTCTTTTTTGCAGCTAGTTTGGCTTTGCTGCATTTGGGCTTTGTGGAATCAAAGGAATTCATCGTATTTTCAAGAACATCGACACTCCTATCCATCAGTTGCTAGATAAAATGAAATTATTTTTCTATTGGTGAATGAAGATAACTAATATTAATATTCGTCATAATTTTCATATGTGGTCGTTGAGCCCGTTTGTTTGTTTGTGCATCGGCAAATTTGTTCTAATTTTGCCTCTCTTTTGACTTGCTGGAGTGTATGCTCTTGAGCTTCTTTTTGGCACATCTTGTGCTATTAAGGACACTTCTTTGTTAGTAATATATCTCATTTCCGCTTGTTAAAAAAATTAATTATTGCATCCGCTTTTTGAATTATGTAGAAGTGTTCCGTTGAACAAATCAAATGTTTATTAACCATTAAAATTAAAAATATTTATTAAGCACTAAAATTAAAATTTTATAAAAACAAGTTATGTGTGCACATGAGATTTATAAGCATCCAAAATAAGTAGCTTCGTTGTAGATGTTCTTAGAGTATGTTTGGTTGTGCAGTGGTGATGATTGATTTATATAGAATTGATTATGGTTAAAAGTAATTCTGACTAAAAAAAATATTTGTGTTTGAATACATTCATGCAAAAAAAGAGTTGAATTATAAATTTGTGTTGTAAAAATCAATTCTATAATCAAAAATTACAAATCACAGCTTTAAGTTGAATAAATTCTAGAGGCATAATCAATTATACTCGACAACAATCAAACATGTCAGAACCAATTATGCACATCCATAATCAATTATGATCCCTCTAAAAGTGGAACAAAACATACACTTACACAATCCACAATCGTGTTACCTATATCCATAAGCATAGGTATCTATTAGGTTCCATCATTGGAGTTTTTTTTTTGAATGATTAAAATAGCTTTTTCAGTTATGGGTATTCTTGGACAACTTGTTAGCGAGTAAAGATCATCTTCATTTATCAAAGTAAATAAAGTATACAATTTGAAGAGAAATAAACATAAAATATAGATAGTAGGTTCCATCACTAAATGAATCCTACTATCATTAATTATTGAAAAATGTTAACATGTTGCCCCGAGCATTGATTAAGAAGCAAATATAGTATATAATATGTTGGAAATTGTTTTGTCAATTCTTTAAAAGTCAACAAAGTGTATTTTTTAATTTTAATTATTTTTTTTTGGTTTTCTTAACTGGTGCCTCGGAGACACCTGTTAATATGACCCTTAATTATTTTATACTTTTTTCAAACTTATTTGTATCTTTATCACTTTAAATGGAAGAAATAGAGAGAATTATAAATAAAGAAGATTATAACTCGTGTTATCATAAATTAGTTTTGATGGTTCGGGTCATCAATAAATTCAATCAATCTATCATCTAACCAGATCATAAATGTTGAATTGACGTTCTTAAAAAAAAAAAAAAAGAGTAAACGAA
>Ga0228710_1006375_pt1 | contig 17911 bp, 18 predicted proteins | sample MedpolnodulmetaG_FD_177995 | JGI IMG/M metagenome (GOLD analysis project Ga0228710, IMG submission 177995) | Root nodule microbial communities from Medicago polymorpha collected in Santa Monica, California, United States - pink nodules | ecosystem: Host-associated > Plants > Roots > Nodule...
ATGGAAAATAGGGAAAAAGGAAAGAGAGAGCCACATGGTGAATGCTTATAGAAAATTAGTTAGAAAGGGGGCATTGGTGAGGTGACACATAAGCAAAATGTAGGTTAGAATACATGTATATATAGATTGTTCCCCTTATTTTTGTTAAAGGTTTGAAATTTTTGTAATTGATTCAATTGGGTTTGAAAGAATCCTGTTTCTACTGTGAACTTTGTGATTAGGGATAAAATTGTGTTGAAGGTGGAGATGGTGATTAATTTAAAAAAATTCTGAATTAGAAGAAGAACAGAAAAAGGAACGTGAGAGAGAGGACGGACAGGAGGGAGAGAAGAACAAACAAAAATAAAAGAAAAAAATATTAATGATTAAAACAAAATTACACATTTGTCCCTTCCTTTTCTCTTTCTCAAAAAGCAAACATATGGGTATTTATGTCTAAAGGAAAATGTGCACCTTGCTAAAATAGACCTTCATAAAAAAGGGTGGGTCTATTGTAGCAAACCCATGTGTGTGTGTGTGTATATATATATATATATATCAAATAAGCTAGCCGACAACAAACGAGTTAATATCCTCTTTTAATATTTTTTAACCCGTTTGAATTGGTACAGTGATATTGACGTGAGACCTTAAAAGCATGTTTCTCTAAATGTCTCAAGTTTGATTCTTTCTAATGCAAATTTCAGTGAGCTAATTTAACTTTTAAAAAAAAATGCTAACGAACGTCCTAAAAACATTAGTTAGGAGATGATAAAAAGAAAGTTTGTCTTAAAAATACAAACTTATTTAAACAATACTCCCTCTATCCTATATTAGATGACCCATTTGATATTGTGCAATATTGACCTAACATACCTTGACTATATTTTTCTATTAATATACAAAGATAAATAATATCATATAAGATCTTATTTGATTCGTCTCGATAAATATTTTCAAAATATTATTTTTTCATAATTTTTTCAAATAGATATTTAAAGATAAAAAATATGCATTAGTATATATGATTCGATCAGCTGTGTCACTTAATATTGGACGGAGGAGGTACCTTAAAAACACCTGTCAAAATATAGAGATCCTCTCATTTATTAATATCTCAACCTAAATCGCATTACACTGCTCCTGTCCTTAATTCCTTAAAAAAAAACTACTCCCGTCCTTAATGTATGACAAGTTTTTTTATTGTCTCTTTTAATAGAACATTTTCAAACTTCAAATTGTACTAAATATTTCTTCATCAGAACACTACCCACATGTCCCTCATATAGGCCCCTCTTAAGATTTTCTATAGTATGTTTTAATAGAACATTTTCAAATTTCAAATTGTACTTTCTTTATCTGAACACACTTTATTAGTTTTCATCACATATATAACTCAGCTGATAATGACATTGCAATATATATGGATCTCAGAGTTGAAACTTAGTTTCTCCACTTATTTATCTTAAAAGTGTTAGATAATCTCGAGACCTCACACTTGTGTGCCTATGATATTTGTCACTTTGTCTAAAAAATAAATAAGTGAGTAAAAGCGAGACACACCATTCTAATTACGTTTTGAAAAATGTTAACGAGTGCCCTCATGACACTCTTTAAGGACTATAAGTAAGTATTTATGAAAATATGTGTAATCAATGCATTGAAAATTAAAATATTTGACTTTTTAAATAATAGTAGCGGCTTATTTTAAAATATTTGACTATTTGTAACCTTTTTCCTTAGCAGCGTTACCTAACAAATGGAGTAGTTCTAGCATTGGAAGTCAGCCTCTGACTTGTGACTTGTAATAAGCAAAAATTTAATAATTCTTGAAAAACGGAGGTCAAAAATGTCAGAAGTGTGTTGTTTTAAACAACTCTTGATAACTTTTTCACACCAATTTTCTAGGAAACATGAAACTTGCACCATGTTTTAACTCTCGGTATAAATTCCACTCTGTTATCTAGTTCTTCTTGCAATCTCCGCCAAGTCTTGTTATAAGTAAGCTAGTACTGTACTATTTTTACCATCCTGGTATATATATAACTTCTTGTTGTCTTCTTGTTTTTCTGTCTTACTTTCCAAATAGCAACAACTTTCCTTGGATAATGAGTTTGTTCAAACGTAAGTGTGTGGTTTACACACCTGCAAATGATGTTGACTTAAGCCCTTACAGCACTGAATTCTACCTTCAAGCCAATGTCAAAGGTTCCAAAATGCATTGTCATTTATAGCTTATTGTTTTCTCATTCTGTTGGTATTTGGTAATGGTTTTCTTACAGAAGATTCTAAATGTGCAATACATTAACATTGTCACTTCTAAAAACTTTAGTTGCTTTCAATGGTTATGCATGCAAACAAAATGCTAATGATTTTCTCAATTGCATGCAGCTCCTCGTATGACTGGAATTTTGGTCAAGATTTTCACTTATTTATTGGAGTTGCCAATACTTGGAAACATATTTTTGTACATTTTGCTAAAAAAAAATCTTATTCATGAGGTAGTATGCACTTTGGTTCATGAATACACAACATTATACAACATATAACAAGTGTGTATTTATTTTTATTTATTTTATTTATGCAGCTTATTACAAATGCAGAACTAAAAGAGTCACCTCTGTATGTTCCATTACATGATTTTGAAGGTTTGAGGGAGATCAATTTATGGTCATAAATAAGCATTATTTGATTGAATTATATTTGCTTTAGTAGAAAGTAGATAAATGATTTGAGTTTCTTTTTGCAGACATCGAAGAAAAAGAAGTGAAATGCATAGATCCTTCTTCATCTCCACCTGAGAAAGTTCAGCATGCAATAGATTGCTTGCCTATATCTGTTGGAAAAAAACAAAATGGAACAAATCCTTTCTGTCGCTGGACAATAATGGATTATTCCAATGCTTACAGATCCGGCGATATAACACCACGCTTGGTATTTCATCTTTCAATGTTCTTTTTAGATGTTTCACTCATGAAAACTTAGCATGCAGTATGCATGCATGAAGTTATGGTATAAAGATGTAGGTTATTCAATTTTAGTACCTCTAGTGAGTAAATCCACGAGTCCTTCATATTCCTAGTGGTTGATTTGCTTCTTGAGTCCTGATGTACTTTTCTACTCATAAGTTTTTTTCTTCTTCATTTTCATTTACACAGGTTGCGGAAAGATTTGTTGCTGCTATTGATGAATCTGTAAAACCTCCACTCCAAATGGGATTTTTTATTCACTACAATGTTGATGATATACTAAGACAAGCAACTGAATCAACTCTTCGGTATCAAAGAGGTAATTTGTAACAACTCGAGTTTCAATTCAAAATAAAAAACTTTTTTCAACCTTTAAATGATGCATGATAAGTGTTATTGAAACTCGTAAGCACAAATACTTGTGCTTCCTGCATTCAGAAGTACCATGCATGCTTCTGTTGCGCCTATGTCAATCTCAACTGTATGATCTAAATTAACGCCCAAGATTGTTTAAAATTAATTCTGTTATTTGGTAAAATCAACAGCCTAGACCATTTAATCGGATACAACAATATCTTGCAGGGGAACCAATTTCTGTGCTAGACGGAGTACCTGTTGCTATAAAGGACGAGATAGATTGTTTACCATATCCAACAACAGGTAGTGTAATGTGCTGTTGTATTCTCTGGTGTCATCTATTCAAATAGTTAAGCTGTTGATTTCATAATTCACCAAAGCATCTAAAAATGCTGTCTTAAAGGAGGTACAAAGTGGCTCCATAAAGAAAGGCCTTGTAAAGATGATGCTTGCTGTGTTAAGCGTTTAAGGCAATGTGGCGCCATACTTGTTGGGAAATCCAATATGCATGAACTTGGATCTGGAACTAGTGGGATAAATCCACATTATGGGTAAGAGTACAATGTTCTACACTCATTCATGTTTTGTTACATATTTGATGTCTTCTGAACTAAATAATATGGGATTTACTCAGACATGTCTGTTTATTTACTTTACAGGCCTACTAGAAATCCATATGATTGCAAAAAAATTGCAGGAGGTTCTTCTGGTGGATCTGCTTCTTTGGTTTCAGCAGGATTGTGCCCTGTAGCCCTCGGTGTTGACGGGGGAGGTATTTGATTTATATGGGTTGATACAGTTTCCTTATTTTGAGAGATTCTCTTTTGTATATTTATCTGTATATCATCTCCATTGTGTAATGCAAGTTAGTCATTCTAAAGTATTCAACTATGTTTAAACATGAAAGACCAGATAAATTGTCATTCTTTATTGTATAGTAGCATTTCAATTTTATTTGTGTGGAATAGCTAAGTAAATCTATTACATTATTGCACAAATATTTAATATTACTCGTAAGAGAAAAACATGTGAATTGCTATGATATTTACACCTGTTCAGGATCCGTAAGGATGCCAGCTGCTCTTTGTGGTGTTGTTGGTTTTAAGCCAACTTTCGCACGTATACCACACGACGGGTGAGTATTCATTTAGGCTGTATCATATTAAATATTAGGAGGGTTTCAATAATGATTTAAAAGAATGGCCTTCTGCTACATTCAGAGTTCTTCCTATAAACTGGACAGTTGGAATGGTTGGAATACTAGCAGGCACCGTTGAGGATTCAATGATCGTGTTAGTAGCCTTTTCTTTGATACTTTATCTTCAAAGAAGACTCAAGATTGGTTTTACAGCATCTATTGTTCCACTGTTTACAGTTATGCAGCTCTCAGTGGCGAAATTCCATCTCATCATCCCTCAAGTGTATTGGTAAGGATTTGTTTTCATTTATTAGTCTTCCAATGTTTCAAATATTACATATGATTCTGATTAGATATACACTTTTTATAATCTCTTTGAACCTTTAAAACCTTTGTGTAATACTTCAGACCAAGATAAATATTCCACGGCTAAGCTTGACAAAGTCCATATCTCAGATCAGGTTGGCGAAATACAGAAAGGTTAGACACCTATTTGCAAGATATAAACATGCATTGTCATTATTAAAAAACTAGATTGTTCTAACATTGTTTATGCCTTTGACCACTACTTCCATCAATTAGTGGTTTGATGATTGCAGCAATGATGTCAAAGTATGCTGCTCTCTAGCTTTGCATAAGCTTCAAGATCATTACAACTGGAAGGTATTGAACAATAGAAAAACTCTATTAGATAATGGTTTCTTCTTTCCCGTTTCAACAAATCTAAATTGATTGACTATTTGGTGTGAATTAGAGAGAGAGAAAAAAAGGGATCTTAATATTAAGTGTGAGTTGCCAGGAATTTGGCAATTTGGTCCACAAATTAACAAAATTGAAACATGATCTCAGAAATTGAAAATCATCAATCATATTGGTCATTTTAGGTAGGTAAATTTAGTCTTGAAAATAACCCCAGAAGCACTAACATGATCTAATATTTTCAATTTCGAAACATTATTTTTGAATTTAATGAATTCTAGGATTGAATTGCTCAACCTCAATTTTAGAGACTAAAAGATAGAACAGTCACAGAGCAGTCCTTAAACAATTACTTAATCTATACTGAGACACAGCAGAGCGATTACTTGCTTACCCGCTAATATATATTTTTTCAAACATACAAGATAATAGATGTCACCGTACCAGAAATAGAAGTGATGCGGCTGGCACATTATATAACAATCGGATCGGAGTGTTCCACTGCGCTTGATTCTTATAAAGAAAAGTATGCCATCTTTACAAACTCTTTCTTTTACTCCATACTGCCCTCTAGATTGAAAGAGCATAGTTTCTGACATCACTACGTTACTACCAAAGGAATTTTGCAGAATTAGGATGGGATGTAAGGGTAGCACAAAGTATCTATGGTGCTTTCAGCGGCATAGAGTATGTTAAAGCTCAAAGAATCAGGTGAGTGAAACAAGGTGTTTCAATGTCGGTGTTTCACTGTTTACAGATCATTGAAATTTTTGTATTTATGGCAACTTGTTCTTTAAACGTGAACAGGAATCGCCAATTGCAGTTTCACAAGAAAATATTTTCCGAAGCGGATGTCATTGTTTCACCAACAACGGGGTTGGTCATGTTCTATTGAATTTCCCAAAATGATACATTTTAACCATATCAATTTTCTCTTAATTATGTAATCACATATTTATGATGTATTTACCAGTGTGACAGCATATCCGATTCAAGATGATGCCTTGAAGACAGGTGAACTTGACTATGTCAATGGAGGTATACAAGGATTTTATATGTTTATTGAACTTTACATGTTTGTTATTAATTGGTATTATTTTTCATTTTTAGTAACTGTTTGCCATTATTTCAGCTGCACTTGTTCGTTATTCCATAGCAGGAAACTTCCTAGGACTTCCTGCTGTCACTGTCCCGGTAGGGTTATACTCTCCCTTAGTTGTTTATACAAGGCTTTAGATGTTTTTTACATGCTATAGATCTATATGTGTGCTTCATACTTCACAGGTTGGGTATGATAAATTTGGTTTGCCTATTGGTCTTCAATTTATTGGAAGGCCTTGGTCTGAAGCAACACTAATTCACTTGGCATTTGCAATGCAGGTACACATTTCTTTCATTGTAGAATATTCACTTGTACAGTATTGGTCATTTATTTTATACTATCATTCAAATTCAAATGAAGAACATGCATATCAAAGAATCATTATATATGTAATAATTACAGCATATGCACATTAAACAGTCATTATATTTGTAAGTTTACAACAGAAACAAATGAAGAATTTTATGGAGATATAATTGTTTGAGTTGCATGCTTCATAAATTTTCTATGCCTGTAAATTGAAAGATCTGGTGTTGTTGTGATATCAGGCTATTTGCATGTCAGATTACAGAAAGCCAGAGCTTTACTATGATCTGCTAAGATAAAAGGATGAGTAGCAGCAGTAGCACATTGTTTCCAGCTAAAGGAAAGCTTTCATTGTAGTGTGTTTGAGATAGTAGAATTTTTTTTTCCCCTCTAGGTGGATTGGTTTCATCCATTATTATTACAAAACTTGATGCCTTTGATGGATATTTCAGATTTTTGCCTTTTTTATTCAATTCCATGAGCGTTGAAATTATATTTTGGTACTCAATATTACTAACGAATGCATGTCTTTCTTAAATCTTTCCCCTACCCAGATATGCAATATGAAAACCGTTTTTCTTTCCTGAAATGGGAATTTAGGTGTAACATATTAGTCATTGTTTCAACCTATTATTTTTCAAAATTATGAGGTCTAGGCCATTTAAACCGTCTATGAGACTAATTAATCAGACTTGTAAAACACTTAATCTTAAAGAACTTGAAACACTAATGTTATGTCATGGACGGGGCACAGTCTGCTGCATGATTGAAACTCCTTCCCGGTAAAAAGCAAAAAATTATGAACAGTGTCAATTCTGCAACTAGTGCTATCTGGATATATGTACACCTAAGTTTAGATTTATACACGTTAAATGCTTATTATAAAGCACATTTACAATTTACTTTATTTTTTCTCTTACCTCTTTTACAAGTCTTCCTGTTCTGCTTAAGCCCTTGTAGGATAGAACCTACCAAAACTAAAGTGGCTTTTTCCAAAGCTAATAGATGGATTTAGCGAAGCTGATGATTCAGAATCTCTTTTTGGCAAACTCAAATCACTATTATGTAATTTCAACTGCTCACCGCCATCTTGGGGAGCTGGGGTTGTAACTTCACTAGTTGACTCCATGGAGTCCTCTGAATCAAGTATGAAGTCTTCAAATGTTGCAAGGGACTTCAACTGCTGTCCTAGAGATTCGATGGTTTTCCGGCACTCGGAAAATCTACTAGCAGCCAATGCTAGTTCCTTCTCCTACATTAAATGATGCCAAAATATAAAATGGTTAATGCAAAATTTAGCTATTTAGTCATCAACCGAAATTCCAAAAGATTTTCACATGTTAAATTTGTAACTAAAACTTAGCTCTAAGCATCATGCAATTCACAATTATCAATTTCCATCCTCCAAAAAGAGTGAGATTGTTAGCTATTCTTTTAAGCAATACATAGCAGTACATTTAATATATGCTAAGATTAGAGATTTCTCATTGTGTATTACCAAACGTACCTGCTTGAACATTAATTCGCTATCAACGCCTTCCCTATGCAGTATTTCAGTTTCATGATGGAGTTGAGTTTCTTGCTTCACTCTCAGAAGCTCTTCTTCCAACTTTTCACACTTGGCCAAATTATCAGCAGACAAAGCCCGCTCTTTCTCAATCTCTTCCTCCAGTGAACAGATTTTTGAGATAAATTCTTCTGCCTCAGTTTGAGCAGCTCTCAGTTTTGACTCAGCATTCTCATTTTTTGCTCGGGATACTTTTAGTTCTTCATATTCTTCTTCGTTTGATTTATTTGCAATAACTAACTGTTTTTGAAGCTCAATCACCTCCAACTCCGCTTCCTTTACCCGACTTTGTGATACCTTGAGCTGTTTTTGGCACTCGTTTAAATCCACCTCTATCTCGAGTTTATCTGCAGACAAAGCCCGCTCTTTGTCTATCTCTTCCTCCAGTGAACAGATTTTTGAGATCAATTCTTCCGCCTCAGTTTGAGCAGCTCTCAGTTTTGACTCAGCTTTCTCATTTTTTGCTCGGGATGCTTTAAGTTCTTCATATTCTTCTTCGTTCGATTTATTTGCAAAAGCTAACTGTGTTTGAAGCTCAATTACCTCCAACTCTGCTTCCTCTACCCGGCTTTGTAATACCTCGAGCTGCTTTTGGCACTCGTTTAAATCCATCTCTAGCTCGATTTTATCTGCCTCCATTTTCGCTAGCTTCTTCTCCAATGCATCATTCTTTTGAACCAATGCTTCCACTTCAGCATACACTGTGTCTGTTCCCTGGCCAACATTAGGTTGGTCTGATGCAGTATCTGGCAATGCAGCAAGCCTTTCCATTTCGAGGAAATCATCCATCAGATCGATCTGTGTTGAAAGGCCTATACGGTTTTGTGCAGTGGTGTTTTCATTCTTAAATTGATCGAATTCTGTAATTGAAGCAGATGGCCATGAGTCATAATGCTTTGGTTCACCTTCATTTATCTCCCTGCCTCCAAATTTGCGCATATCACTTTCAACCACCAATAGCCTCTCTCCATTATCTGACATGCTATCTGTGAATGACTCTGCATAAACGGAAGAGTAAGTCAAAGACCTGCGATCGTTGACAGAGAATGTTTTTCGAGCCACGACATTCAATCTCTGGCACTCGGCTTCAAGCTTAGCCACCTTTGCTATACTCTCCAAATATTGCTTGCTTTCTCTTTCTGCAGTTTGGGTGCTCAAATCCCATTCAATGGTTTTGAATTTTAGTTCCTCGAGTCGAGATTGTAGTTCAATTTTAAGACTTGAATTCTCCCTCTCCACATCCTCAAGCCTCTGGAGAAGATCAGAGTTAACTGATGTAGCAGCATCTTCTTTAGCTGTTTGAAGTTGAACCTCAAGCTCGGTAACTTTCCACTCAAGCTCGTCTCTTTTGGATTCCCAATTACAAGAGTTGTTTGCAACAGCTTCAAGGATCTTTTGCTCTTGCTCTTCTCTAGCTTGTCGAAGCTGCCTGATACAATCCTTTAGTTCCCCATTAAGATGACTAACTTGATCTTCAAGAACCGCATTCTGCTGTTTTGCAGCATCAAGTTGCTGTTTTAAAGTCAACACTTCATTTTCAGCCTTCTCCCAGCCTAAATATAATCAAATATCAATATAGCAGTCTTTATTTCCTTCAATAACCTATGTTAGATATTAGGTATTCTTTTTTTGATAAACCATAACGGAGACAGAACTTGAACAAATACAACAATCAGACTAAAAAACAAAAAGGTCGATACCAATGCCTCAGCTTTCTCACCGGATAAACTTGACAGCCAAATCAAGGAGAAATTCAAAATGGACAAAACAACAAATACCTGAGACAGCTTCTTCAGCAACTTTCGCATTCTGCTTCACCAAATCTTCTTTGGCACTAATGTTTAAGAGAGCGGCGGATAATTTTCCTGTTAGAGTATGCACATCAGTAACAACCTCTTCATTTGACGCAGCCTCGGAAATGACTTCTGGAGATGGAACAATTTGAGTGGCATATACCTGTACAGCACGGAGAAAACATCAAATTTGTAATTTTCCATCCCAAACAAGCAACGGTTTGAACAATCAGAGATCTCAAACTTAAAAGCGGACAGAACAGGATTCATGGTAAGCAACAGGAAAACCATGAATCATCATTCCAATCTCTTGTATTCTTGATTCAACAAGGTTTTTAATAAGGACTTGGGGTATATTATGAGGTGACTAAGTCCCATGTCGAGTAGTATGATATGACTATGAGGTGTCCGGTGGAGTATTTAAGTGGCATGATTCTTCCTCCTTGATAGCTAGTTAGTTATGATTTGTTGAAAGCTATAAAGCACAAATACGGACACCAGGCCACTGATAATAAGTTGAGAAAATGACACAATTTAATGTAATCACATGTGCCGGTGTTGTGTCATTGTAGGATACTGGCACATGCCAGACACCAGACATGCCTTCAATCAAAAGTATTGGTGCTACAGAGGTTTCAAGTAGATTAATTTTAGTAAACTTAGTTAGGATGCTTATCATTGCTAAAAATTCCTCAATTTTGTTTTAATGAGAGTGTTCTAGCCAAAACATTTTAGCTTTCCCTCCATCCCTATTCTTCTTCATTCTAGTTACTAGTTACTACTACCCAGGAAATTCACATAACCCCAAACTCACAGAACAGCTACCAAGGATCCTCCTTCCTGTATTGAAAATAGAGAATGGAAACAAACATGCAAAATAGAAGTTAACAATAATGTAGGAAAAAAAAGGAGGTACCTGGTCATGAGGAGATAATCTTTCAGAATGAGATGACATTGAGTCAGAAAAACTGTGAGTTTGACTGGAACTTTTCTCAAATGACTTACTATGCCACATCCAACTCCTTCGTTCCATCTATAATAATTCAGTCAAAACATCCAAGTTCATAATAACTTGACCAGGTGCTAATATATAAAAAGAAAGATTAGAGCTGACTCAGTATTTAAGAAAGAAAAAAAGTGAGTTGAAAATTTGCTTAGAATTTACTTTTTAACGGTTATGTGGAGTGAAAGGGATGAGGGTGTCTATTTCTTTACACTCAAAATTGCAAGTCTCCCCAATTTCACGCCTCCACCCTGAATTGGAGTGTAAAGAAAAGGATGAAGAAGATAGGGAAATAATTGAAGGAATGTCAGAAAAACAAAAACATCATAGGAGGTAGGGACCATTTGTGGATTTGGGTCTTAAAACAAACAAACATAAGAAAAGTCTCCTGCTACTAGTTGATTCAAGGTGCGGGTGGGTGGGTAGTAGTAACTTTGTTCAAACAAATGCGCTTAGTTCCCGCTCATTGGCTCTCTAATTTCACTACTGCAATTAAATTTGTTTAATTATTCCTTTTCTTGTTGCTGTTTTTGTATTTAAGTACTTATTTGCATTGTTTCTTGCTGGCTGTGTTCTTTTGTGTATATGTAAACTGTGGATACAATTTTACTATCATTACATTCATTCACTGCGTCAGTTTCTTTTTAAGAAACCAAGCAAAATATATTATATTAAACAAAACATCAGTCTCTCAGGCACAAGATGTGCCGAACAGAAATGAAAAATGTTAATTACAAAACAGTAAGGCTAGAAACAACCAATAAAGCAAAAACAGACATTACAAACTTAAGAGGTTTTGTCTTCAAAAAGTGTAGTCAAAAGCGAACGTGATGAAGTTTCTTAATCCACAGTGATTGTCCATTATTATCCATATTCCTTCGCATTTGTTCTTGTTTTTTTATGATTTTTTTGCTCTTTTTTTATAATTATTTTTTTAAAAATAAGTGCACAAATTCATTTAGGAAAAAATAAAAACACGCAACTGGTTTTAGTTCATAGTTGCTTGCTGCTTCTAATAACACCTCCCAAAACATTCACGCGGTTCTATTAGCACAAAAACTTATTCGGGCAACCTCTAGTCACCCATGCCATCATGACATGGCCACGCCCACACCACACGCCAAAATAAATGCTAAACAAACAATTATTTTGGTCTAAGAATGTGTGAGACACTCTTACTATTAGTGTAGCAAATAGAGAAAACGAAACATAAATGAAAGATAAGTATTCAACAAACTACGCCACTAACTTTTTTTTAATAACAAACTCAATTCTTTTGAAAATTATATTCACCGATCTAGGAGACACATATATGTCGATTGATTGCCGGGACATGTTTAGTCACTTTGTTTAAAGTGGCTTTGAGGGTTGTTGTCCCATAATAAAATCGCTGGTCCCCGATCCCACAAGTGGAAAAACTCTAGTCAAATCCACACATGCATGTTTCACTCTTACCCACTCGTACACCAAACGTTTGCCGACTTAAGTGTCGATCTTCCTTCCAGTGGGTCGGTCAATAAATTTACATACGTCTTTTTCTTCACAAATACTCTCTCCCGCCTACAAATATCAAAGAGAACCTTCTTAACAAAGTGGTGCCTGCATTTGAAGCCTGAAAGCTCCTTATAATAACATGCATGTTTCCCAAATGTATTCAAGTACACCTTGCTACAAACATGACAAACCTCGTCAATAGAAAATAATGGAGCCATGATGTGATACTTGACGATATTACAATTTTTACTGGGCATACACTGCATCAATAGGGATGGCTAAAACAAAATCTTGAGCATGTGATGTTTTCAAACACCTAACAACAATTTTTTGTCTTGTGGTCATGTCAAATTTTACTTCCACATCCTGAACAGTTTTACGAAAAAGGCACTGCCAAAATATGTCGAACTTTAGAAAGAACAATGCCCTTTTTAAAAAAAATTGCTAAAGTCAAAATATAAATTAGTATCACAAAGACCATTCAAAACTTAGTAAAAAAAAAAGGAATTGATACATATATAGGACATATCCCACTGTCTCTAAATATACAATGATCCTCAAATAAATTTAGTATTTACAATTACAAACAAATTAAACATTTTATAATTTATTTGCAGTTTTGAAATCATTCATGGATTGAAATGGTTGTTTACCTAAAAAAAATTTGTTTTTTAGAGAAAGAGAAACAGGTTTTATTCGGTTGATAGACAAAAATAAACGAGCCATTGAAAACTCATACACCAATGAGGAGGTGATGTTCAAAGTTATCAAGACGTCTGACCTAATAATTTCGATATTTTTATCAATTGAATTAAAATTTGTGGACAATGGTTTTTTGTTATCAGAGGAAAAAAAATGGTTGTTTACTCGAAATAAAATAAGGACGAAATAACATTGCAAATTTCCCGTGTCGAGTGAATACCCAAATTCGTCCCTGGATATTCACGAATTGGACAAAAACGTCCCCCAATTCATCGAAATGCACGGTTTGTCCCTGAATTTAACAAACGTCTACCAAAATAGTCCTTCCGTCCAAATGCTCCGTTAGTGCTGCTGAGTTGTCGTCCTGCATGGCTTGTTGTCTTGTACACGTATCTACAGGGACCAATTTGATTGAAACACACAAAATTTCGGTTGTACTTTTGAAATTCAATTTTTTACTTTTTCCAGATTTACCCTTGTAATACCTATACCTTTCCATTCTCTCATTTCAGTCAGAACATCAAACATGTCTCTGTCTGTTCTCCTTCCCGCTAAAACCTTCATCATCTTCATCAGGATCATCTTCGGCGAGGAACGTTGCAAAAGATTCAGTTTTGATAGAAGATTTAATCGTTTCATAAGGTAACGCCGTTCTTGTTCGTTTTCCATTCAGTCATGTTTGTTTTCGTTCGTTTTCTCCCTTTTGTGTCCGTTTTTTGTGATTTTTCGTTTTGAGTTTTTAGGCATTCGTTTTCAACCTTAAACTTCAGTAAATGCTTGCTTTGATGTTCGTTTTTGTTTTCTTTGATTGCGTGTTTTAGATTATTGATATTAGGGTTTTGTGTTGAAGACGTAAAACATAAAAATTTCATGTTTTTATGTTTGGTTGCTAAAAATTATGAACATTATAGTAGTTGTGAACAAGATTAGTTGTTTTCTTTGATTGCGTGTTTTAGATTATTGATATTAGGGTTTTGTGTTGAAGACGTAAAATATAAAAATTTCATGTTTTAATGTTTGGTTACTAAAAATTATGAACATTATAGTAGTTGTGAACAAGATTAGTGGTTGATTAAAACGGTTAATAAAAAGGGTTTATTTTGTACTGATGATTTGCATTTTTATGTTCGTTTGATTGTGATTATGACAGATGCATTGCAAAATCTCTAGGATGGAAGACAATATCACGTTAATCCTGCATCATGGTGGTTGTTTAGAGCGAGATGAGTATCAGAGGCTAAATTATGTTCGTGGTGAATTCTGTGTGTGGGAAAAAATGGGGGTTGATGTGCTTTGTTTGTGGGACATTGAGAAGATGTTGAAGCATTGCAGAGGCTACTTAAAAGTATCTAAGATGTGGTACTTGAAGCCGTTCAAAGGTGCTGAAGATGATCTTAATATATGCTTGAATCCATTGACAACGGATAAGCATTTTTTGGATATGGTGAAAGTTGCAAGGGCTAATGGGAATGAAGTGCAAATATATGCACACCATGTGGTGGATACAAGTGAGGTTGAAATTGTACCATTATCAAGTGAAGAAAGGGAAGAGCTTGAGAGAGCAATGAAGAATCTCTGAGAAGTATGCAAACAGAAGCTGAACCATGCAATGTTATGGATGTTGACATACTTACTGCTGAAGAAAGAAGTGTTGTAGAAAGTTTGGTTGCTAATGTGCAAAACAAGGTTGGTGATGAAGAGGACAATGTTGGTAATGTAGATACTGTTGGTGCTACTCAAGAAACTCAGCCTCAAGAAACAGTGACACAACAAGAAACTCAGACTGAACCAAATGTCACCAAACACGGAGCACAAAAAGGGAAAGAAAAGCAAACTGTAGTACCAAAAAGGAAAAGACCAGTAAGACAATCAAGAGGGACTGGGATCACAATTAATGATGATCCCCCAATGATGTTTGATTCTTCTAGTGATGACAGTGATTTTTAAGAGGCAGAGTATGTGACTGGGCACAGGGACTCTTTCTACGAGGAAGGTGATGCTAGCCATGTCAACATTCAAATGCCAGAGCCTAATGAAATATGCAGTGATAATGACAATTATGTTTCTGAAGAGCTAAGGAGTCCAATAAGCACTGATGATGAAAATGGGAACATTGCTTATCCTCAATTTAATGAAAATGCTGAATTTGGTCAGGTAAGTTTGGAACTTGGAATGGAGTTTACTACCCTTAAAAAGTTTAAGGATGCTGTCAAGGATTATACCATTCACAAGGGAAAGGGAATTGACTGGGTGAAGAATGATAAAACAAGGGCAAGGGCTATTTGCAAGCATGATACTTGTGATTGGTTAATATATGGTGCAAGGAATGAAAAGAGGAAATGTTTTTAGATCAAAACATTTGTGAGTAAACATGATTGCCCTACAGATTTCAGGAATAAACAAGCTAATAGGAAATGGGTGGTTAGGATGCTTGAGAAAGTCTTAAGGTTTGATCCTGAAATAAAGCATGGTCAAATATTTGATTTGTTCAAGAAGGATTATAAGGTGATTATGGATAAAAACTTGATTTTTAGGGCAACAAAGGAAGCAAGGGATTTGGTTGAAGACAGTGAAAGGGAGAAGTATGGTCTTTTGTGGGATTATGCAAATGAATTGATGAGAAGTAACCCCAGATCAACTATGAGGATGAATACTACACCAATGCCAGAGTCCCCACCTCAATTCGAAAGATTCTATGTTTGTCTGGAGGCATGTAAACTAGGGTTTAAGGCAGGGTGTAGACCATTGATTGGGTTAGATGGATGCTTTCTTAAGGGGTATTATGGAGGGCAACTTTTGTCTGTTGTGGGACAAGATGGAAATAATCAGATTTATGTCATTGCTTATGCCATTGTGGATGTGGAGAATAAAGATAACTAGAAATGGTTTTTTGAATTACTACATAAAGATCTTGGAAATCATGAGCAAAATGGATGGAACATCATCTCAGACATGCAAAAGGTATGGATAACCATCTTAGTCTTTTTCTCATTCAAGTTATGTCATTTTTTTGCATGCATACTGATGTATAGTAATAGCTGGAAATGTTATAGGTTTAGAGTAATCTTAGGGAATATTTTGATAGTTAGTAATATAATTCAGGGACTATTTTGATAGTAAGTAATATAATGTAGGGACTATTTTGATGGATAGTTATATAATTTAGGGAATATTGTTTCTGTAATGGTGAACATTGGTAGGGTTTGATTTCAGCCATGCAGGAAGTTACTCCAGGGGTGCCACATAGATATTGTGTGATGCATTTGTGGAGGAACTTCACAAAACAATGGTAGGATAAGGAATTGAAAAGAGTGGTATGGGAGTGTGCAAGGGCAACAACTCCCACTCAATTCAACCGCATTATGGAGAGGGTGAAGAGGCTTAATGAGAAGGCATGAGGGTATCTTAATAAATGCGCAAAGGAAGCATGGACTAAAACATATTTTAGTGAAAATTGCAAGGCAGATAACATAATGAACAATGCTTGTGAGGTTTTCAATGCAAAGATCTTGAACTATAGAGGGAAACCAATACTCACTTTGGCAGAGGAAGTTAGGTGTTATGTAATGAGAAAACTGAGTCAAAACAAGATGAAACTTGATGGGAGAGCTGGACCATTGTGTCCTCGGCAGCAAAGCAGGCTAGAGAAAGAAGAATGCTAGTCACAATTGGACATCACTGTGGAGTGGTGATACTCTAATGCAAAGGTATCAGATAGAAAATAGCTACAAGGTGAAGGTGGATGTTGATCTGTTTAAGCAAACTTGCACTTGCAGATTTTGGCAGTTAATAGGTAAATGTTGCATTTTTAGACTTATTTTGTTGGTTTATATTTGGTATATTTAGAATGTTGTAAATGTTGGAATGTTGTATTTTACACTGGTTGTATTGTTGATTGTATTCACAGGAATGCCATGTATGCATGCATGTTCAAAACTTGCTCTGAGAGGCTTAAAGTCACAAGAACATTGCCATGCTTGGTTGATCCTTGGATCATATAGGGCAACTTATAACTACTTTATCCAACCAGTGAATTCTCAAATATATTGGGAACAAACTCCTTATGAAAAACCTGTGCCACCAAAGGTGAGAAGGGCTGCAGGAAGACCAAAGAAGAACATGAAAAAAGATGGCAATGAGGAACCTGTTAGTGGGAGTCAAATGAAGAGGACTTACAATGACACTCAATGTGGAAGGTGTGGATTGATTGGTTATAACTTAAGAGGATGTAATAAGCAAGATGTTGCTAGGAGACCAAAAGACTGGATTGATATTGAGCCAATAGAAGAAAATGTTGGAGGGAATGCATAAAATGTTGGAAATGTACTAGGAAATGCAGAAAATCATGTTGCTGAAATGGTGGAGGTGTTGCAGAAAATGCTGGAAATGTTAATCCTGGAAATGTTGTAGTTGGAAATAATGGACAAGTTGCACAAAATGTCAATGTTGGAAATGTTGTTGCTGGAAATGTTGCAATTCAGGGACAAAATGTTGTCAATGGTGTTGCAAATGAAGCAGTGCTTAGACAGGTATAAATGTTAAATTATAAGGATCGATTTTCTAGTAAGTGTAGAAATTCAGGGACTAATTTGATTGAATGTTTTATTAAATAGGGACTGATATGATTGAAACTGTTGTTGCAGGGTGTTCCTACAAGGAGGTATGACATTAGAGAGCCAGTTATTTCAAATGAGAGGCCTAAGCAAACACCAGTGAGGGGTCCTGCACCATCACATCCAACTGCTCCTGGCGTTATTCGAGTGCCATATCCAAATTATGGTCCATCCGGTTCAAGTCAACCT
>Ga0228710_1006376_pt1 | contig 17911 bp, 6 predicted proteins | sample MedpolnodulmetaG_FD_177995 | JGI IMG/M metagenome (GOLD analysis project Ga0228710, IMG submission 177995) | Root nodule microbial communities from Medicago polymorpha collected in Santa Monica, California, United States - pink nodules | ecosystem: Host-associated > Plants > Roots > Nodule...
CCTAAATAAATTAAAAATAAAAAAAAAAACAAATTACGGGAACATAAAATCTGACTTAGTAACTATAAAAAAAAAACAAACAACCAAAATGAAATATAAAACAACCCTGAAGAGTAAAAAGTAAAATAAAAATTTGGGGCAAACAACCGCATGTCATGTGCACAATCTAACACACCTGCGTACGGGCACAAGACTGAATAGCAAAAAAAAGTGTGTGAAAGTTCGTGAGCATGGAACTTAGATCATTATAACCAGAAAATGGATCCATCCACCAACATGGGAATCACCAAACAAAGTAAATGATGAGGATTAAAACTGGTGAGTGGACCGACCAACAACAAGGCAACGAATCCACGTACCATTAACTCCCTTTAAAGAACAACGTCAAGCATTAACTACTCTTTCAAACCAAATAAAGAGATCAACGCAACGACATCCAAATAGAGGCTTCGGGACAAAATCTTGAAACAAAACCAGCATAACCCAACAAACTACGGTGAAACCTATGCCATCAAACGAGACCAACAACAACGACGGAGTCTGCCACAATGCTTGCATATGACGGTGTGTCGTCTGTAAAGAAACCCAATAGTAGAAGAGCACATAACCAAAACACATAATCCATAAGTTACTCGAAATCTCATATAGTTTGTTGAAAAACCCATTTACAAGGAAGACGAAGGAGGACAAACTATCAGAAACAAATGACAGAGAGGATCTCATCGTTATGGGTAACAACCAGTCGCTAAGTGGTGGCGAGAGGTCTAAGCAGTTGTGGTGGCGCAACACCGGGGACAGAGCGAGGTGGTACAACCTTAAAAAGGCACCAAAACTAATACTACATCTTGCTAGGGATTATTTGAATACAGGGGAGAAGAGGAACTCGGCGATGAGGATGTTTAAATATAGGATTCTCTCGAGATTTTTTGTTCAATTATTTTGTAAGATCCTTTTAAATTTTCAACCGCCTTAATTATTTTCTACCAAATTTCTAGTTTTTTACTAACAAGGTCTTAAATTTAAGGGCGGAGTAGTGTAACTGAAAAATTGGTCACATTTAAGACAAATAATAGGTTAACTAGTTTCCCTAAGTTTCACTATGTTATAGTTAGTTTTCTCCATTGAGTGGAGAGCGTAATTCTTCCACTAGACATCACTATTGTTCTTCTCTATTCTCAAAAGGTCAACATTGTGTCCACTTGCATCGCCTTCTTTCCTTCTCTGAGATATCAGAATAGTATCTTTTTATGTTATTTCTATCTGATATGCCATGTGTTGTGTCTAGTGCACCACCACCCACCCATCTACTAGTAACCGATAGATCTCCCTTTCTAACCCTCAGATCTGGTTTCCCGGGCCTATACTACATTTAATTTTAGAGGAATGATATTTTGACATCCACTTTCCAACAACTTTTAATGACAACATTTTTTCCTAACTTTTTATTGGACAATAACAATAGAGAGAGAAAAAAGAAGAGAGAGAATAAAAGTATAATGAGAGTATGAAAGAGAGGGTTGTCACAAAAGTTGTTAAAAAATGAATGTTCAAATATCATTTCTCTTAATTTTATCTTTAAATTTAGATGTATGTGGGTGTATGCGTGTGTCCATTGCAGGTGCCTCCGTAGAGGTTTTTTTTTCTCTGCTCACCCATTTCACCAATAAATGAAAAAAATGAATCCTACTAGACACCTAAAATTTAAAGTATTATTCGGTATATAGATCTTCTATAAGTCAAGAGCGGATCTGATGATTAAAATAGTAAACAATTTTTACTGTGCATTTATCTTGTACTTTACTCTGATACTTTGTGCAATTTCAACGACTTTTTAACAATTTAATGAATGAAATATCAAATATTTTATGAAAAAAAGGACAAAAAAACATGTTTATATTTGTTTCCAAAGAAGACATTTTACAATGAAAACAACACATTTAAACTTTAAAAAGTTTTTAATACACTATTTTTTAATGCAAATTTTATACATTTATGTCCTTAGAAATAGTAATAGTTTAAAGACACTCTTTTGACATTTTCTTTTTTTTTATAAACTAAAATCGAAGTAAGACCAATAGAAGGTACTCTAAAGATATTTTATACAAATAGTTAACGAAACTAGCGACGGTAACTATTATTAGTATGTGTACATGACTAATTAAAAAAGAGGAGTGAACCATCAAATTCGTCCCTGAATTTTCACGGGTCGGCCAAATTCATCCCTTAATTATGAGAAATATCAACTTAGTCCCTGAATTTGTCAGACGTCCATCAAAAAGGTCCTTCCGTTCAAGTGCTCCGTTAGCCATGTTGATCTGTCGCCCTACATGCTGTGTTGTCTTATACACGTGGCAAGAAGGAAACCACGTGTTCAAGGACTAATTTGATTGAATTGGAAAAGGTTCAATTTTCACTTTTTAGTTTATTTGTTTATGCTTTTCCCATTTTGCCCCTGCATTACCCATATCTCCTTCTTCACATTTCAGTCAGGGAGGGAAAACAACCGAGGAGGAACCATTTAAAGTTATGGAGGTTGACATACTAACTGCTGAGGAAAGAAATGTAGTAGAGTCTTTGGTTGCTAGTGTGCAAAATAGGGTTGGTAATGAAGAGGAAATTGTTGATGATATGCAAGAGGACAATGTTGGTGCTACTGAAGGAAGGGAAGAAGGCAATGTTGGTGCTACTCAAGGAAGGGAAGAAGACAATATGGTTGATAATGAAGGAGGACTTATGACTTGTTAATGTCCCATAGTTGGATTGCTTTTTCCTATGTAATTTCTCAAACTTATGACTTATGACCAATGACTTTTGCCTATGTAATATTTCAGTTTCAATTTGTGTGTTCTGGCTTTTTTACTTAATTTTGTTCATATATGCTTCAAGGATCAATTTGATATCTGATTAAACAATTCAGGGACTTATTTGATGAGTTTTTAATATAACGTATGGATCTATTTGATAGATAGAGAAATAATTCATGGACTAATTTGATGGAAATATTATTACAGAAATGTTACATTTCTGAATCATCTTCAACCTCTTTTCATCACCATTAAACTTGGAGCTTGAAGATGAAGCTCGACTTTCATAACAGTTTTTTCCCATATTCTCATCCCCCATCATTTCAGATTTTATTTCAATAGTTTTGCTTCAAGAAATTTTGAGGATTTTGGCTTTCATATTCAATACGAAAAAAAATAGGGTTTGAAGTTTTTTGAATTGGGGAAGAACTGGACCACTTATTATTGGAGGAAATTTAGGTGATTTTAGAGTGTAGATTGTAGATTGTGTAATTAGGGTTCCAATTTTATACAATCGGGGAAGAAAGAGTCGTTGGGGAAGAAAAGAGCCGTTTGGGAAGAAACCAAAAATTTTCTGCAAATCAATCAATTTAGTCCTTTGAACTGTTTGTTATTATCAGCCAAATTAGTCTCTGCCTACGTGGCGTCTGACATCTGAGACGTTAACGGCCACATCAGCCCCGTTAACGTTCCGTTTGAACAGAAGGACTAACTTGATTGACATTTAACAAATTCAGGGATTAAATTGATATTTTGCATAATTGAGGAACGAATTTAACCAACCCGTAAAAATTCAGGGACGAAGTTGATGATTTACTCTAAAAAAGAGTATACCATAGGTAGTTAGGCAAGCAAACCAAACTAGAGACCATGGGGAACACTCTTACTTGGGAAGCACAATAAAAATCTCTTCAAAAAATCAATGATATTAAATGGCAAATGCAATGTTATTTTGTCACAAATAAAATTCAAGTACGTGTACACCTTCTCGAAATTGCAGCAATACAAAAGTGATTATCACATCACATCAAAGGGAGAGAGAATATTATAGGCAGTGCTGTTCCCTACAAAGAAGCCACGTACCCCTTCTTTCCAGCAAATGCTTAACACCTTCTCTATTTTCATTGGTTATACCCTTCAATCGTGGGACCAATCACAATGCCCTAAATCCAGATACGCCACTTTCCCTATGGGACCTATACCAACCGAATTGAAATATTTTTGACCAATCACATTTTAAACTTAACTTTTCAGGATGCACTAAGCCATTATATCTAACACGTGTCCTTTATAATCTTGTCAATCACTCTCAACCTCTATTTTTAAACAACACGAGCACTCAAAAGTCTTTATTATTTTTCTTGAGAAAATTTCAATCCTATCTTTTTTCTTTGTCAAGTAGTTTAGTAGTAGTTAGATTCACACACATTATATGTAGAGATGAGGTTCGAACCTAGGTCTCTTAATAAATTATCTCTAATAGCTATCAACTGAGCTATATTTACGAGACAATTTTATCTTTTTTTAAGTTTAATATGTATGTGTATAATAAAATTATATAAATACATTGTTATAAAAAATATATATTATACATAGTACGTATATCTAATAATATCACACATGGAGTAGACATAGATATTATTATTTTAATGGTACAAGCATAAATATCAATAGAGTTTAATATGAATGTATTATATATTTTATCAGCTATGTATTGATTTTTTTTTTGTTGAATATTGACTTTGTATTGATGGTGTAAAAGAAATGTACAAGATTATAAAATTATATCTCATAATATATTTTTATGGCTAGACATTAAGATTTTAAATAGACACCAAATCGGCACGACTTTGATTCTTTTAACCATATTTGGTACTAATCCTCATTCTAAAGCATTATACCCACTATCAAATTCCTTACAATTCCACATAGCTATTTCAATTGATGAATTTAGACATATCAAAAGAGTTAAAAAGAAATATATTAAAATTCAATATAATAATATAAACTAACATGACCTACTTATTAACATTTACCTAGAGATATATTAGATAAAATATATTGGTAAATCTAGTATAAACCGTAATATTAACATTGTTAAGTATGATATATTAGCAAAAAAAACTAATATTGTTAGGCTAGTTTTATTAGTAATGTTGAAGAAAAAAGTAGAGAAGAAAAAGCATGCAAATTAAAAACTATATATTTTTTTTTTTATGAATTCAAGTTAAAAACAATTAGTACTGTTGAACAAAGAGTTGCCCTAGACACGTGGTGATTGATGAGCCAGCCACCGTGCTTCAGTTATCATTATCGTTTCTGCTTCCATCCCTAGCAACCATTGTCAGTATAGCAAAACTAAACAAATCTAGAGAGAGAGAGAAAGAAAGACAACACACAGAAAAAGAAAAACGTTTCTTCTCCAACAAAAACCAACGTGATGGATTCTGAACACGTGTGGCGCGTGGGAGCGTGCAACAGAAACCCTTCTCTCAACAACGATAACAATATCTTCAACGGAATAATGCTCCGTTTCCGACCTATCGCACCGAAGCCAGTCACCGGAGAACAAACTCCGGCGAACCAGAGCAACACAGCTTCACTTCCAGGTAAAAGAACTAAGAGAAAGTACGTTAGAATTCGAAGAAACAACGGTTATATCAAAAAGAATAGTTGTAAGAAATCTTCACCGGAGGAAGATGAAGTTGTTCAACATTCAAATTCAAATGATGAAATGAAAAGAAATCTTGCAGTTGTTACGTTACAGTTGATGCCGGAGAAAGCAGCAGCTACTTCGAACGTTGATCTTAATCTTAATCTTAATCTTAATCTAACAGTTGAAAATATTCAGATCTTGGATAATCTGAACCGGAGTCAGAATAATCCAGATCTTGAAACTATGAACGCCGGAAAGTTTTTAGATCTGTTACCGGCGGCGGAGAAAACGGTGGTGGAGTCATGGATAACGGTGGAGAGTGTGACGGGTATGTACATGGTCGTAGAGAAAGTGAAAAATCTTGAAACTGACACGTGTCCGTGTTTTATTACGGACGGTCACGGTAAAGTTTTGAGGGTTAACGATGCGTATAAGAAGATGGTGGTGAATGAAGAAAGTGAAGAAGTTGAAGTTGTTGTTTGGTTGAAGGTGAAAGAAAGTGTTGCATGGTGTTATTCTTACCCAGCTTTTACCTGTGGTGTTAGGTTACAGTACACGTGGCGGAATGAGAAGTGTTTGAAAATGGTTCCTTGTGATGTTTGGAGATTAGAGTGTGATGGTGGGTTTGCATGGAGGTTAGATGTTAAAGCTGCTCTTAGTTTGGGACTTTGAGAATTTACATTGACAGACATATAAGAATAATATCAATACCATATATATAATAGATATATCTATATCTATATCCATATCGATATATAGTTGATAGCTATTATCTAGTTGGTGATCCATGGATTGAGGAAGGAGCAAGACCTTTCACCACACTTTTTCTCTCTCTCAACACTCATGGTGGTTATAGGTATTATTGAAGTTAGAGTTTTCTGCTATTGTTTGAAGAAACTTTATTAGAATTTCTAAAAAGATGTGTGAGAATGTGTTATGAGTGTGTTTTATCATAAAGTGCACGATGTAGAGTCGTTGCAGAGTTATTAGAACTGAATGCAACGTTGAATCTATAAAGATAGATTCAACGAATGTAAGTGTTTAGATATTCTGGAATAGTTATATTATTGCAGACATTGTAGAGTTCTTGAGTTTAAGTTTAGAGAATGTAAATTATTTAATATTTATTTCTCTCTTAAATTCATGACTCTATATTGACTACACTAGTACAACTATCTCAGAAGATCTAAATTCATAACTATGTAGAGGATATGTGTCATTGATTAAATGGGACCATGAATTAAAGAAGGAAGAGTGGTTTGAAAACATGGAGATGGAATATTGAAAAAGTAATCAAATGGGATTGGGAGTTAGAATAACATGCAAAGGGATGAAACTTAAAAGGTACTTCTATTTCTATTGCTATATGCCATATGTCTATGTGACTATGGCTAAGTTTAAAGTGTGTAAGTGTAACTATAATTGTCGCCCTAAGACTTTGCGACTATAACAAAATAGTTAATTGTATGATATTAATTGCATGATAAGGACTCACTAAGCTTACCAATGTATGTATTATAACTTATGTATACATGAGCTAGAGAGAAGAATTATTGAACTAGCTAGAGTAGAGAGCAGCAAGGCATTAATACCCGTGCCTTACTTTGTTTATGTTTCTATTTATTTAAATGTGAACATATGCATTAGTTAGGTAAAGCTACAAAAAGAACCGTAATATTTACTATTTTTTTTCTCTCTTTTAACTGGTACTTGGTCATTGATAAATATAGACATTGATATAGGGTTAGTACGCATTTTTTTTTAGTAGAGTTAGTATGCATATGAAAAATATATTTATCTTTTATGAGTTCTTATAATCATTATATTATTATATTTTATTATAAAAAAAGAAGCAAATAAATATTAGTAACTCATTACTTTAAGTGGCGTAGTCATGGGAATATAAATGGAACCTTTTTTCTCAATATTTTATGAAAACTTTTTACTACCAATATATTGCTTATAATTAATTTAAATATATTATTAATTTTTTTTGAAAAGGCTATTTATATATGTAAATGTTATTTCACCAACATAGTCTTATATAGAGTCAATTCCAAAGATGTAACCAAAAAAAAAAGTCAATTCCAAAGATAAGTGCTTTGAAATGTATTTGTTTAATCACCATGTATATATGTATATAGCTTCATTTTTTTTTTTGACAAAATATATATAGCTTCATGTTATGTTTTTTTCTTCTTGTTCTATTGACACGCATCAACAACTCTTTGTCGTCCTTACTTGGCTACATTTTAATTTGTTCTATTGTTGTCATCTGGCTAAATGTCAACTTCAACGGATAATGTTACCTTAATTGCATTGCATTGGCAATTTTTGTCCATATCAACAAAACATATGCAATTCTAAAAAAAACGTTTGAAGTATAGAGCATCACTTTGGTCTATAAGATTGTTTGATTCACATAGGGTTGACCATAAAGCGTTGACTCTTTTCTTGATTATAAATTTGTCTTCATAACTGTCTATAAATGAGATTTTGAGTCTATAGAGTGTTGAATTGTTCTTCGTATGATTGTTTTTCATAATTTATAAGGTTGTCTTTTAGTTCGGAATGTTAGCCACGTCAGATCTTCAATTATTTTCCTGCACACTTGAACAAACATCAGAATAATCAAGTATTTTCAAATACTTTGTTAACATAAAAACTTAAGGATATTGATCTTTAACATATTTTGGTTTAACAACATGGAATACCTTCTAGAATAGTTTCATATAGAGACCCTAGATTCACTTCTGTGTGTTGGGGAAAGTTTTCAATGTGCTTTTGGGACAAGATTTGGGATGAATTCAACTTATCATCCAAAAATCAATAGTCAACTGAGTGAACTAATCAATCTTTAGAGAAGTTGTTGAGAGCCTATATGATGGAACAAAGAGGAACAATAATTAATATTTAATTAGAAATCCTTTAAATCATATTTAATTATACCTAATCAATTAAGTTACTCTTATTTTTTGGTGGCCGGGATTCGATCCCCGGACCTTACATATATTATGCATTGTTCATACCAACTGAGCTAAGCTCAAGAGGACAATCAATTAAGTTACTGTAATAATAGTATGGTGTGGGTCTATGTGTAGTTATTTTGTTTTATCTTTTGTTAATTGATTAACTCATCTCTTTACTTGGTTAAATAAAATAATATCATAATCAAAACTATTTTGGGCTTGAATTTGAATTCAAAAACCATAGTCTATATATAACATAATTAAGAAGGGCTTAAATTACACTGATGTAATGTTTAATTAATACTGCATCACTCGATATTATTTTACTCGATACATATTTTTTAAATTTGATTGCTGGATAATATTATACACAAATCTAAAATAATTTGATATGTTATTTATACTCATCAAGCACAACAATGTTTAGTAAAAGCGCATAAACTATTAATTACATAATTACCCTTCACTTAATAATGGTTTATAATAGTAGTATGTGGATAATTTTGTCCAAATAAAAAAGATGCACACTTGTTAACTTGTACCTTCATGTTTTTTGTTGGTCTAATTAAGTTAGCAAACCTCGTGTGTGTGTGTGAGTCATTAGTATTACTTTATGTCATTGGGACTTACTCCCTCCGTCCCATAATATAAACAAAAAACACTCATTTTCTTTGTTTCAAATTATAAGTAAAAAAGACAAACTTTTATCCTATTTAATCTTGTTTTTTTAAAAAATATCTTTTCCAAGATAAACTTTTGTTTATTCTCATAAAATTAAATGCAAATTACATTCAATTTTCTCTCTCTTTTATTTTTTTCATAACTAATAGCCAATGAAAATTGTTTTTACATCTTTCTATAAAACTTTTTTCAAAGAAAACACAAAAAACTATACTCAAAATTCTTATGTTTTAGTTTTCTTAATAAGTGATTTTTTTTTTTCTTCTTATAATTTGGGACGGAGGGAGTATCATTTTTCACCAAAACATTAAGAGCAATCAAACCACTATAACTTATCGTAAACATGACACATTTTGATCTGTTTATTGCTTTGGAATTTTAGAAACGTGGGAAATCATCTAGTAATCATTTGATAGCAGTAACATTTTAATTCCATTCAGAACATTTTCAATTATGATTCTAATTCTATTTATTAGAAATACAACTTTGTTTATAAATCCTTGTTATTATTTGAATCTTGATATTTTAGGACAATAATGATATCTTTATTTTAACCATTCATTCAAGTTGTGATTTTTTTTCAATTTAAGATACAAAGTGTGTTTGAGTCATTAGTGAAATGGTTATGGTGAGCTTTTAATTTAGACTTAATTACACTTTTGGACCCCTAAGTTTCCTAAAAAAACAACTCTTTCGAGGACCCTAAGTTTACTTTCTCTTGCAATTTTGGCCCCTTACTTCAATTTCGACCCAGTCAACGCTGACGTGGGCGCCACGTGTGTAAATTTTTAATTATTTTTGTATTTTTTAATATTTTTTTATTTTGTAATTAAAAAATAAAAAATAAATTTTTATTTTATTTTTAATTTTTGTAATAAAAAACAAAAATAAATTGCTATTAATTTTTTTTTATTTGTAAAAAAACAAAAAATATTTTTTGTAATTAAAAAAACAAAACAAATTTTTTTAAATTTTTTGATTTACACTCATTTCCCAGTTTCTCCGATTTTCCGTTGTTTTAGGTGTTCCTCTTCAAATAACTTGCCTCGGGAAATGAGAATAAAATTCCTTCCATTGTAAAGTCGCATGAGGCCTCTTGAATCATCATTGTTGGTCTTCCCAGAGTCTTCACAAATATTCAGATGTTCTTGATTTTCCGATTTGCATGATTTCTTCTTGAATTACTTCAAAAAAAACCCCTAAAATTGCTATGTTTTGGGAAAACTAGACTTACAGACTCAAATATAGAAAACATTACAAAAGTCCCGAAATCATATACAATTGTTCTAATACTCTTCCTATTTGCTGTTAAAACCTACTGAAAATGACTGAAAAACATGATAAAAACAACGTAAGATGACCTGTCATCAACAACATATCTAATCACATATAAGAAAACATTCAGAGCAATGAAATCATGATATCAACCATACAAAAATAATGTGCAAAACCAAATGTCAAAATCATATCATCTAACCCAAAAATATCTCTCATTATGTACCATGCACATTTGATTTACATAATATATCAAGTAGTTTGATCATGAATAACCTAAAAATTTGAAAATTCATTATCATCATTTCAAATAGGGAATAAAGTAACATATTTTGGAAGTAGTTGAAACACGATTCTGCAATCAGTGGCGGATATTTTTGGGAGCGGAAGGTAGCCATGGCTCCCCCCACTTATTTTTTTTATTTTTATATACCGCCACCGCAACACTTATCTTCTGTGGCTGACCACCTCTCCCTCACGACACCCCCATACGTTCATTTCATTAAAGATCCACACAGAATCTTTCGGCCGCTGATCTCAAATTTACGTATGCATGTCGCCGCCGATTCGAATCTCGATTCATTTCCTTCTTGTAAATCTCGTATTTTCTCTTTTTTGAATTTCCATTGCCATTGATGAGAAAGAATACAGTGATACCTTTAGTTTTCTGGAAAGCCCCATTTGTGATCTGAGTTAGAGATGGGGTTGGACAACAGAACCATATGAAGAAGACGAAAGGGGTGGAAGATTCTTGGACTGAATGGAAGAAACAAAAATTGGGGAGAAGATAATGATAATGGAAAATGGGGAAAATTGATTGAGAAATTGTAGTATATTCAAATCAATTGAGAAAAAAAAATTGATTGAGAATGGTTTAAGGGTTTGGAGAAAGGGGCATGAAGAAGACGATAGAACTTCTTTTCACACTTCTCAAATGGAAAAAGATATAGTTATAAACTAGTAAATAGTAGGGTTAACAGGTCTTTACCCCCTGTAATATATGTCATTTTCGGTTTTCTTTTCTGTAAAATATTTTTTTTGATTCACTCCTGTAAAATATTTTTGTTTTGATTTACCCCCTAATAGGCCAAACAAAAACCAATTTTATTTTATTTTTTCAAGAATTTTTCGTTTTTGTTTGTCCTATTAGGGGGTAAATTAAAACAAAATTTGTTTACAGAGGGTAAATCAAAAAAAAAAATTTACAGGTGGGAAAACCGGAAATGACCTATATTACAGGGGGTAAAGACCTATTAACCCTAAATAATATTAGAAAAAGTGGATGTGCATAAATTAATTATTTCTCTTATGATTTTTTTTTTGACGAGTAATTCTCTTACGATTATTATTTGGAAATGGTTCTAAAAGCTCAGTGCAACAAATGATACTAAAAGCCTAATTTTTTTCTTTTACCGGAAAACCCTCTCCTTTCATAGATATTTTTTTTTTGCGTTAATTTTATTTTGAATGTTTAATAAAATTATATAAGCCTCTTATGAATTTTAAATATAACATTTTAGTTAAGTGTTCCCTAAAAAAAACATTTTAGTTAGTATTTGAGGCTCCCCCTAACATTTTGGTCAAGATACGCCATTGTCTGCAATGATCATGTTGCTCAACATAGAGAATATACTTCTATGATTAAATTATGTTAAAAGAACGAATTGAAAAATTAGCATGTAATGATCATGCAGCTCAATATCACAAACAGTGAGGAGGGAAAATATTTTACAATGCAATTAAATTAATCAAATCAAATGTACAAATTAAGAAGAAAAAGGAGAAAACCATAAAGTACCTACAAAACACACTTATTTATCTCTATATTGTTCAACCTATTTTTGTTCATAAGAAGAATGATACTATGAATATCAAGGGTGTGAATGAGAATATAATGTGTGGGGAGGTGTGTTTCTTATCATAAAACGAAAGGGTGAAGATGGACATTCTTTTGATTTTTCCCATTGGTTACAAAGTGAATGAACCGAAAAAACTGAGAAAAACAAATAAATGCATTCGATTGTAGACAATCAACATGTAAATGGAAAAAAAGAAATCAATAGGTGACGAAAAAATGGAGATCATAAGAGTGGAAGGGCAAAATTGAAATGAAATGGCAAAATTGGAATGACATGTTCAAAAAAGGGAGATCGTAATTGTATGACTATCTTCCCGTTATATATAATAATAGATAGATATATTTCGTGTGAATATAATATCTATCATAACTGTTCCACCAAAAACTTAGTTTAAATTTTTTGGCAAGATATCTCTTATTGTAAAAGGTAACAAATAATATCAAAATGTTTTATTTTATTTAAGACTCATGGAATATTTGATCATATACACAATCATTTTTCTCGTATTTTTTATCTGAAATTAGCACGCCTCTCTCCTCATCGTCGAGCTCAACTAATATTTTATTATTTGACTAATTGTTTTTTTATAAGGCAAGAGCAAATGACAGAAAAAAAAGAGTGGCTCCCAACTCAGTTTGTACCCAACTCTAATCTTTTGCCAGATGCTCATAAATATATTATTAAAAAAGGGAAAAAAATACATAAAAAAACTGGGGGACATAAATCTAATCAGTTTATCCACAAAATGTAGGTCTACCAAAACAGGTGATATGAAAATTAAAAACAACATAAATGGATTATAACAGCCTCTTAAGTAAAGGTCTAGACCGCGGTGAATGGACCAACTGTCAACACAGAGCAGATCCACGTACCATCCTCTCCCTACAAAGCACGTCAATATAAATGCTCTTTCAAGCCCCAAAGTACAGACCAAATAAGACACTCCTTCCGACGCGAGGAGAAATACTGGAGGCTTTAGCCCAGATTCGAAACCACCATCCATAAACACCTGGATCAACACAATAGTGTGTCCCTTATCAGACCTTGAAGAAAGAAGACAACCTTGAGGATGATGACGACGGTAGGTTAGGAATCCGAATTGAAGCTTGCCGCTGGAGAAAAAAACGTCTAATCTGACACATCTACTCAACAATTCTGAATTGAACAAACCAATTAATCAGAGATAAGCATGAGCCTATCTTTTTAGGGATGGTGTTTGAATCGACAGCCAACACATACATGATTCACGTCCCAACAACCCCTGTGACAAATCATAGCAAGCACTTACAGCCCTTTCAATCCCAACGGAACTCGCACACCGCGAACCATACTAGCACAACAGTGACGGGTTTCTGAAGTAGAACCACGACCCCAGACGGCGACGAAAGTAGCCACCGTGGGGTTTGAATAATGTGAACCGGAACCATGATGAATCGTAGCGGCGTAACCACTGCCACCACGCAAACGCCACTGAGAAGGATGAGGAAAACCATCCATCTTTACACCAGATCTGCTACCATATTCAAAACGTCAACGATCTCAAAAGCAACTCTAAGTACGATAACCTCTAAACACCAACGTGGGTTGCGGTGAAACCAAATAAACCAACCTTGTACAAGTTTTGAGACCAACACAGAAGCGGTTTGGTGATGACGCGGCCGTGAGGCTGCCCGCATCACCGACAACGTGGCTACATGATGGAAGAAGAAGGGTAAGGCTGGTAGTGGTGAGGGAAACCTCTGAGAGAATGGAAGTGGTCCTGCGCGGTGGTTCTATCAAAACGAGGGAAGGGCAAGGAAAGTAACGGCCGGCGGCGCTAGGGTGGGGGCTGATTTGACTAATTGTTTACATGATTGCGAAATAATAATAAAAAATATATTTTATAATCAAAAAGTCAAATATGATTTTTCAGGAAATGGATGCATGAGATTTACCAGAAAAAGCAAAAAAGAAACTAATACCCGAGTTTTACTATAAATAAATGATTTCTTTTTTATACATGAGCTTTAAACGCTAAAACTTCAGTAGAATCTTCATTTAGTCTAATCTCAGAAAGAGAGATAATACAAGATATTAAAAGAGAGTGACAACCTGTGAAGCAAAAAACATGTCAGGGAATCAAAATGACAAAAGTCGTCGTCATCATTGTGGATCTCAATCACCATCAAGTAAACTCCTAAACTTTCCCATTTCATCTTATTTTATCTAGCTAATTCAATTTCGTTCAAGTTCAACATTTGTGTAGTCATTTTTTTCAATACATATTCCTCTTTACTAATCAGTTTATCTCAATATTTTTTATGGTTCTTGCATATCAAGTTTTAGCAAATCAGTGATAACTTACCCACTCTTTTTTATTGGCGCATCTTAGAGAGAGATCGGTTGATTAACTCTTATTATATTTTTTTCCCGAATTATTACAATCTTAAAAGCTGATTCTTCTTTTTCTGACCAAAAAAGTAAATTATTAATAAAATTATGTATGAAATTAATCATCAACTTTAGATCATGTGTTGTTAGATCTAAGCCATGGTAGCCAGCAGAAGAAAAGGGTTGCAACCATATGATCGAATTTGATAAACTTAGGTCAAAGGGTGAAAGCCCTAAAACCAAGTAATAAAGCCAACCAACCCCAATTTTATAAAGATAAAGTCCAGTTTCTCTCTAAATTGTCTCTTTGTTCTTCTTCATTTATCAAAATTGGGGTTGTTTTTTCGTCGTATTTTGGCCCAAAATCACCCATGGGTATCTTTTTCCCCTCATTTAATCTAAATAAGTTATTTTCATATATATATATATGTTTTTCTTGTGTTTTTTTTCATGATTTCGTCATCTCAGTGCAATAAAGTTTTGTTCAGCATCTTGGTGTGATGATGTTGTTTTTATCTCTTGCCTTGGTGTGGTGTTTGTTTGGTTCAGATTGAAAGATCTGAACTTTGATCAATTATAGATTCGATCAATGGCTAGGTTGTCAATGTTCTAGATCCGAAAGAATGAGTATTCCGATCACTTTGATTTTCGTCACATTATTTTTACATATTTTTTGCTTTATGTTATTAACTTGAATGGTTTGAGTTTGTTCGTAAATTTATCTTTTTTTTGTGGTGTTGAATTTATGTTTGTTTTTTTAGTGTTAACCTTCCGATTTTCAGAGGAAATGAGTCATTGTAATCCACACATTGGCGGTAAGGTAAATAAAGCTTAGTCAAAAATTGTTTCCCCTAAAAATTGAATTTATGTTTATGATATACCTTATCAATTTAAAATATATTTTAATAATAAAGATACCTTTAATTTGTTTGACTTCTAATTCCTACTAGCTTTTTTTTTTGGTAGTGAATTCCTACTAGCTTTTATATGATGGCTGCATTTCTTGTTTTTTTTTCTTCGTTTTTCTTTTTGTTGAAAAGTGATGCTTAATTTATCTCTTCTCCTTTACTTTCAAGGACTATCCTTTGGTGAATGAAATGTTTTTAATAATTGTTTTTATACTTAATAAAAAATGTTTTTAAATATTCGTGTTATTAATATATTTTCCAAAAGAAAAATATATTAGTACTGATTTTTTTCATTTATATGTGATTATTTCTTTTCTCATTCTGGTTGTCTTTTAGCTTTTCTATTATTTATTTATGCAATGATTTTTTCTTACGTTTTTTAACATATTTTAAATCTCCTTGACCATGCTAGTTTATCCATCTCATTTTGACTTTCTTCTTCTCAATTCTTTATTATTATTATTATTATTATTATTATTATTATTTGAAGTCCCACATGATTGTATTTTGTGATACATGATTATGAGACATATTATGTTTTATGAATTAAACTTATTTTTGCAAATTCCAAGGGTTTGGTCTAATGATAAAAAAGTTAGAGTTTGAGCCCTTGAAGAGAGGTAAATATAAATATTTTTAGAATTGTTCTTTGAGTTCAAAGGTCTTCTCTATCTTAAATTAGAGCACCATCGTATCATCCTAAATTTTCATTACAATTTTTTTTATATGTCTAGCTTTTGTTGCTAGTGATAAATTATTCTAATATTGCAGTTTTTAATCATTGTAGGTGTACTAGCTAATATATATTACTACTGACTAAATAATCAAACTTAGTCAATGAGTTTTAGCTAATGACAAATCCTTTGAGAGATTTGGATTCAAAATTTTGCTAGAATTATTTTTAGTTAAACTTTAAATATCCTTCAGTCGAAGTCTGAATTACCACGACATTTTTGAATGTCTTATTCACCTACTTTCCTACTCCTTAGGGGTGGGCAAAATAAAACCAAAAACTGAACCGAACTATTGAATTGAACCGATCCGAACTGGTATTGAACCGAACCGGTACATAAAAAATCTGATGCATTCCATCTTCCCTTTATACCACCTTAACAAAATATCTTGATGCATGAAATCATTAGCTCTTATATTTATGCAGGCACTGAAATATTACCAGAAATTGGAAATGAGTTATGGGAGGAGATTTCTAAGGGACTAGATGTGGTAGGTTTTCGTGCATTTGGTTCTGTTTGCAAAACATGGAATGAAATTACTGTTAGAACTAAAGAAGATTTCTTAGAATCTCAATCACCACAGGTTTTGCTCAAATCATCAAATGAAATGGATTTATACTATTTGTGTGACATGTCTCGTGGTAAGAATACTATGGTTGAATTGCATAATACTTCTAACAAATCCTTTGTTGGGTGCACTGGAGGATACATGATATTTGAAAGCAAGAATCATCATGTTAACTTTGTCAACCCTTTGAATAGACATGAAATTCGGTATGCTATAAAGTCATTTCACTTTAGAGGTCAACCTCACCATGATCATATCGTGCTCGCGACATCGTTGTCATCGAAATCTCATGTTCTTTTTGCCCTATCAAATAATAAGCGCGAATATAAGGTCTATCATTCTGGAATAGGGAAATGGTATTATGGGGTGTATGACGTGAATGTTACAGACATAGCAATTTTTCGTAATAAAGTATATCTTGTCACAAGCGAGGCTGATTTCGGGGAGTTAAAGATTAATGTAGCTGATGCTAGCTTTGCTTGGATGCCTGTACATCATATCCCCAATGATGATTCAGAAGATCTTAAGCTGATTGTAACAAATGATCAACTTTTTTTGGTTGATTTTGTTCCTGCAAAGCATCTGAAGATCTACGAGTTGAATTTCGATACAATGATGTGGATTAAGGTGGGTGATTTAGGTGGTAAAGCATTGTTCTTAGGAGGTAAGGGTCATTGTGCTATGAGAAGACCGGGTAAATGGGGACATCTGAGCAATTGTGTGTATTATCTCGAGACTTTACCTGCTAGGTGCTGCATTTATTCGATGGAGGCAAAGCTAATACACATGATTCCATTGGTGGGAAAATCCGGTGATCAAGTTTCTTCACTTGGTTGGTATTGTCCAGATCAGTGCATGAAGGTGAAATATCTAGACATGGATTATGAAGATGAGACAATAGAAGAGAATGCTTAGATTGTTATATCTGATCTTTTCATTATTTGTTTTATCTTTCTTTTGAAGACATTATCGTTTTTATTTACAGACTTGATTTCTGGTTTTTTATGGGAACAAATTATTTAGACTTGTCAGGTTATTTGATGAGATTTTAATGTTTGGTTTTTTTTTTTTTTTGAAGGATTTTTAT
>Ga0228710_1006377_pt1 | contig 17910 bp, 13 predicted proteins | sample MedpolnodulmetaG_FD_177995 | JGI IMG/M metagenome (GOLD analysis project Ga0228710, IMG submission 177995) | Root nodule microbial communities from Medicago polymorpha collected in Santa Monica, California, United States - pink nodules | ecosystem: Host-associated > Plants > Roots > Nodule...
AAAAAAATTGAAGATGCTTATTTAAGTTTTCGAAAATAATTACGAAATCGAAATTTAATTGCAATGAAAAGTTATTTTGAATAATGTTAATTTTTAAATGGAAATAATATGATTCTAATAAGTATGGAAATGATGAAAAAATGCTAAAAATGTTTTCTTCAAGAGTGTAAATACATACATGTTCAGAACATTGCCAAGTAAACATATACATTTCTAATATTTAACTTTTGCTTTCCATAAACATCTCTAAAAGAGTATTCATTTTTTAATCTAACATCTATTGTTTTCCCTACTATTATACATTTCTCAGAAAGGTTATTGTTCCTTAATCTTCCTTTAACATTTCTAAAATTGTTGATGCGATGAGTTGTTTGTAGAATTGATGACTCATTACCTTCTACTCCTTTATTGTGTTTTACCTTATACCCTTTTGTTGTTTACGTTTCTTTAGTGTAAGGTTTTGCATACCTAATGTGATGATGTTAGAGGTGGAACTTTAACTGAATCACTCACGAAACTAAAGGATATAACAGGTTTATGCTACAGCTAAATTATGTAGGAGTATCAGTGGCTTAGTATTATTCCTCTATTATTTCACAACTAATTATATCGGAACATGCATGTGAGTTTGTAGACTTATAGTGACTCTTGGATTATCAGTAATAAATATTTACAGAGAATCTTAGAATGAATTTAGCAAATCTTTCTCAAAACGATTTTCGGTTAGTTACCCACTGACGAACAATCTATTTATAGATTGACCTAATAATCTCTAGAAGGATCTAGCTAACTGACAACTTGTTATGAGTCTCACATTGGAAGTGGGATGGCCTGAACAAGTGTTATAACTGGGACTCACATCACTAGTCGGTTTTGTGGGTTGTGTTAGGCCCAACCACAAATTCTAACATGGTATCTAGAGTCAATTGAAAGACAACCCTACACCGTGTTTATCTGGTGGACCCACTGTCTTCCAGTGAGAAACTTTTTTAGGAAAACCGTGATTCATCTCCGTTCTGCCCCTCCTCTGTTGCTGTGAAACATTCTGGCACTCGTTTCAACAATTTTCTGGTCAAATCCGCCACTGTCATTGCTGTAACCACTTTTTCCGGCGACATTTCTTGAGGTTGACCACCACCATCAGCCAATCCCCCGAAGCTCGCCGTCAACCGCCGTGTCACGCACTCACACACACCGGTATCCTCATGCGTCAGTAGGTATTTACAATTAGTTGTAACAATATGAAAACAATTATGTGGGTTTTAATTTAGTGTGGTAAGGCCTATAGTAATGATACTAATGTGAGGATAAACTATTCATTCAATACATTGCAATTATTTCTTATAACATTATGCACATATATTTGCATATAATTATCGATTTTCTTTTGATAGAAGCATATGTTGAAGAATGCTTACATACGTACAAATTGATTGTGCAACTTATCACGGTTTGTATTTTATAGGAATGAAAGTGCTGATATCAAGAATATTGTCGAGCATGCTACTCGATTGCTAGATAGGACAGAGCTATTCGTTGCTGAACATCCAGTAGGAGTAGAACATCGTGTGCAAGCTGTAACTAAGCTATTGAACATCCAAAATTCAGAAGATGTTTTACTTCTAGGAATTTGGGGTATGGGGGGTATGGGTAAAACAACCATTGCCAAAGCCATTTATAATCAAATTGGGAGCAAATTTGAGGGTAGGAGCTTCCTTCTGAATATAAGGGAGATTTGGGAAACAGATACTAATCAAGTTTCACTACAGCAACAGGTGCTTTGTGATGTTTGCAAAACAACAAAATTCAAGATACGTGACATAGAATCAGGGAAGAACATATTGAAGCAAAGACTTTCCCAGAAAAAGGTACTTTTTGTGCTTGATGATGTGAACGAACTGGATCAACTAAAGGCTTTGTGTGGAAGTCGTGAATGGTTTGGTCCAGGGAGTAGAATAATCATTACAACAAGAGATATTCGTATTCTGAGATCGTGTAGAGTTGATCAAGTGTATGAAATAGAAGAAATGGACAAAACTGAATCTCTTGAGCTTTTTAGTTGGCATGCATTCAACCAAGCAAGTCCGGTAAAAGATTTCGCTACACATTCAGCAGATGTGATTGCTTATTCAGGGAGATTGCCACTCGCACTTGAAGTTCTTGGGTCCTATTTGTCTGACCGTGAAATAACAGAGTGGCAGAAAGTTTTGGAGAAGCTCAGATGTATTCCCCATAATCAAGTACAGAAGAAGTTAAAAGTAAGCTTCGATGGCTTAAAAGATGTTACATAGAAACAAATATTCCTTGATATAGCTTGTTTCTTTATTGGGATGGACCGAAATGATGCAATACAAATATTAAATGGTTGTGGATTTTTTGCTGATATCGGAATGAAAGTCCTTGTAGAACGAAGCCTTGTAACTGTTGACAATAAGAACAAACTTAGAATGCATGATTTGTTGAGAGACATGGGAAGACAGATAATCTACGAGGAGTCGCCATTTGATTCTGAGAAACGCAGTAGGTTGTGGCGTCGTGAGGAAGTGTTTGATATATTATCAAAGCATAAAGTAAGAGTTAAACATTGGTGAATAAATTATTAACATTAATTTCTTAATTACCACATAAAATATTAAAATTTGTTTCATTCATGATTGTTTTAGATTTTGCTAAGTATTTGGGTTTCAAATGTCAGAATTATAGACTACGTGTATTCAAGCTATTCGTTTACCATATCCATAATTTATTAATTTCAGGGAACAGAAGATGTCAAGGGTCTGGCTTTGGAGTTTCCAAGAAAAAATACAGTTGATCTAAATACGAAAGCATTTAAGAAGATGAATAAACTCAGGTTGCTTCAACTTGCTGGGGTACAACTTAATGGAGATTTTAAACATCTTTCTAGAGAACTTAGGTGGTTGTACTGGCATGGATTTCCCTCAACTTACACTCCTGCAGAATTTCAACAAGGAAATCTAGTTGCCATCGAATTAAAATATAGTAATCTCAAACAAATATGGAAGAAGAGTCAGGTATAAATTCTGTTTAATATTGTTGAAAATATATTATGATCTTTGTACTTATTTGTATTTATTTTTTTGGGTCAAATAGCCTAGTGGCTAGATTCACACACATTATGTGTGGAGAAGTGGGGAACCCGGGGTTCGAACCCCGGCCCCTACGCATAATGTCCCTGGTAGCTACCAACTGAGCTACACTTATGGAATGTATTTATTTGTATTTATTGTATAGTCATATTATATCATGTAAATATGGACAGTATATCGTATTTTATTTTTTTTTATAGGCTTGAGCCTATATAAAATAGAATCCTCTGTGTGGTTCCAACACACAGTTTCACCATTTGTCTTTCATTTTCTCTCATTAAACAAATGTTTTGCTCATGTTTGTCATATTGATTTCTTTCTCGGTCTTTATAACATTGCGAATGATTTTAATGAAAGACTTACCAGAATTGAAGTTCTGAAGCATCGAGTTTAGCGTATCAATTTGAGTTGAGAAATAGTGAAAACTCTTTCTCCCAGTTTTCTCTCACTGCGGTACTTTGTATCAGTGATTTTTGTGTTTATTTAAAATATCTCCCACTGATATTGTGTGTAAAATATAGTAGGCATGATATTTTAACTGCAAAAAATCAACACTAAACAAATAAGTGATTGATACAACCCAGAGTCAAGGTTTAGTGGTAAATAGTGATTTTTCCGAATTCCATTCTATTTTTTTTTAAGCTTGTCTTACTATTCTCGTGGTATTATTTTGTTGCAGCTGCTAGAGAATTTAAAAATTCTTAATCTTAGTCATTCTTTGGATTTGACTGCAACCCCCGATTTTTCATACTTGCCAAATCTTGAAAAGCTGATACTCAAAGATTGTCCAAGTTTGTCAGCGGTCTCCCATAGCATTGGATCTCTCCATAAACTTCTTCTTATAAATTTGACGGACTGCACAAGTCTTAAGACACTTCCAAGAAGCATCTATAAATTAAAAGCTCTAGAAACTTTGATTCTTTCAGGATGTTCCATGATTGACAAATTAGAAGAGGACTTGGAACAGATGGAATCTCTGACAACCTTGATTGCAGATAAGACTGCTATAACAAAAGTCCCCTTTTCAATAGTAAGGTCAAAAAGCATTGGATATATTTCTTTATGCGGCTTTGAAGGATTTTCACGTGATGTATTTCCTTCTCTAATTTTGTCTTGGATGTCACCATCAAATAATGTGATATCCATAGTTCAAAGATCCTCGTCCACATTATCTCTTGGTGCTTTCAAGGATCTTCTAAAGCTTCGAAGTATTTATGTGGAGTGTGGCTCAAAGCTACAACTAAGTCGAGATGTAGCAAGAATTTTGGATGTATTAAAAGCCACAAATTGTCAGAAAATGGAAGAAAGTGCAGCTACATCACAACTCTCTAATATGCATCATTCTCGTTTAGTTGATGATTGCCTTGGTCAAGTTCACACTTCAGGGTCAAATATTCAATTGAAATCTTTCCTAATTCAAATGGGAACCAAATTCCAAGTCCCTAATATTGCCAAAGACAACATTTTAGAGGTTTGCATACATCTTCTGCGAATCTATTTTTAAAAGTAAACTGAATTTCCTGTCTATGAAATTTATGACTCATTTCACATTAGTAGTTTGTGAATAATCCATGATTAATTCACACATAGTTTAAGTTGAAAATTAAATTACAAGCAAGGTCATTTTTTAAGGGGAGAAAAAGACCATTTTACTTATAGTTCTACTTAGATTGGACGATCATATTGGTGAAAAGTAAATTACATAATAACTATATCATTTTATATAACTTACGTAGGGATGATAAAATAAATTACATAATAACTATAATAAATTTTTTTCTTTTGATCCCTAATTTTTTCCATTTAAACATTTGACTATTGGACAGACTGCAGATGGGACACTGAATTCATTTTTGCTCTCCTGTGAGAGTAAATCTGATTGGTTAACCTTCAGTTGCAAAGGTTGTTCTATAATATTTGATGTCCCAACAACGAAGGGGAGTGACATGAAGAGTATGATGTTGTACGTCGTCTATTATTCTTCCCTCGACAACATAACATCAGAAGGTTGTCAAGGTTTGCTGATCATAAATTACACAAATACAACCTTTCAACTCTATAAAAGAGATACACTAGCATCCTTTGACGACGAGGATTGGAACAGCATAACATCAAATCTAGAACCTGGTAATGAAGTGGAGGTTATAGTTATTTTTGGGGAGGGATTCATTGTAGAGAATACAACAATATATCTCTTTTATGATGAATCAACGAACAAAGAAATGGAACATGACAGTGCAATAGACGAGGAGGATTTCATTGCTTCTAATCATGACGATACAAATGTTAGTGTTTCTGGTGGTTATAACATTGATGTGCCAGTGGACAATAATGTCAACGGTCTTGGTCAAGATGCAATGGATAAGAGTTATGGTGATGATGCCATGGCAAGAAATAAGAAATGTGCATGCTGCTTCTGGTGGCGGTGATATGCCAGCAGACAAGAATGTAAGTAATATTAATAACTTGAATGCGGTAGATAAGGATGTTAATGTTTCTTGCGGTAGATAATAGTATAATAATTTTTCCTTAAATAAAAGCTTTTTTCTTTTTATGTATGATGCAAACAGGATTTAACATATGAAGCTGTTGGACAAATTGAATTGCTCCACTGTTACAAACAGGATTTAAAAACCACATTTATGGGCTTATTATAGATATCGTGGACTCTTCATCAAGCTTCCTTCCCTTGTTCGTGCTGTTTTGATCTTGCGGCGTTTCTGGTCCAGTCCAGTTGGCATTCCGATTTGGATCACTTGCCGCCATTTTAAGAAGGGAAAAAGCCCAGACCTTTTTACATGGTAATAACATATCTAGCTTTTGTTATAACATGTGTGTTGATTATTAAGAATCCATAATTATTGTTGAGATTGAGGGGAGATATTTTAAGGTAGGAGATTGAGAGAGGAGAGGAAAGGAGTGGAGGGAAATAGGTATATTTGTTGAGTGAAATGGAATTTGTTTCACAAGCTAAGGAGAGAGATTTTGATTGAGGAAATATTAAAGTTTCCTTCATTTTCTTCAAAGATGTACACTTCAATTTGAATGAGGAAACACTGGGCAGGGTTGCTGGCGGGCATCGGTATTCGGAGCCCTTCTATCTGTCACTTTTTTGTTTAAAATATTGATGTGTTAGTTTTCAATAATTTAGAATACAAAAATGAGTATATTGATAAAGGAATTATGTGTGAGTTGAGTCCTAACATCTTTTATGAGAGTGTATCTTGTGGAAACTCAAAACTTGGTTTGAGAATTGAACTTTTGCAGGGAATTAGGATAGGCTCAGATCACTCATTGTTAGGACAATATACTATTTTGAAAAAGAAAAACATCAAACAGTTATAATAAGTTTCATTATATTTATTTTGAAGAAAAATCATTATATGTTTATCGACTTAACTTTTGTGTTTTTCTTTTATCATAATGTGATCTATCCTCTTATGTTTTTAAAATGATTAGATAACTTCTATGCTATTAAGATATGTACTTGAAACTTAAATTTATCCCCCTTTGGATAGTCTTGGTTTACTCTGAAAGTTCTAAACCAAGATTATCTAAATACTGATATACGAATGAAGCTGCCTAATTCTTATAAATGAGTAGATAACTTCTATTCTATTAAGATTTTTAGTTGTTACTAAAAGAGCTATGCTTGGGCTGGATTAAGGCAGAACACCAAATACTGGTAAATGAGTGAAGTCGTCTAATTCTGAAACACAAATTTGAAACCAAAATACTGTAAAAATGCTTCTCTGATCAACTTTTTTTGAAGCTTTTAAACTTAAAAAAAAAATGCTTTACTTATATAATTCTAACGTGTATACATTTTTAAATTTTTGTTTATATTTTTTATTTTATTTTACCATTGTGTGGCAGAGGAGGTGGTTCATGTACCTGTAGACTCAAGATAAATAGAGTGATTAAAATGAAAACTAAAAAATAAAAAATAAAAAATTAGAGCAAAATTTAGGATTGAGATCTCTTGCTGCAAAATAATTATGTTGTTACATAAATATATATTTTAGTTTAGTTGGTTTTATACTTACCCCCATAAACGTTCAACTATACCCAATATTTTATTAATATTTTTTAGGTGAAAAGATTTCATTAATATTTTATCATAAAATTGAATTAGTTCTTAGTCTCAGTAACTTTATTATATTTGTACGAAATTGTTATTAAAATGAAAATATTTAAATAGTAAAAAATCCAATAATATTGTTGGAGTAAAATATGGAGCTGAGGGAGTGTCATTTAATATATTTAATGTTAACTTTTCATGTATATTATGATAAATTTGTGTCAACTTAGTTGGACACTATTCTTTTTTATGTCACTTTGCCCTTGGGTTATAAAAAAAAATGATAAATTTGTGTTGTTAATAAGAGATATATTTGAAAAAATAATAATATAATGCATATAATTTTTTTGATATGATTTTATATTTTTGGATATAAAAAAAAATTTAAATAGTCCCTAATTAAGGACCGAGTGAGTATACATTTTGTAGACACCAATCTCTTTATCATAAAAAAATAATTATTTTTAGATTTATTAATTAACTAAGGTATATGATCAAGAGGAGTGTTATTTGAATAATTTATGTGACAACCATAATTTACAAAGAAAAATAAGTATTTATATGAAAACTAAAACAAATATTAGCATATCCAATTGACGATTTTTAATACCTTGTTATCATCAAAACTCAAAGGGTATGTTAAACACATTTTGTTCCAACAATCTTCAATTATGACTTTACCACCAAAGTTGCTCTTCATCACTATATTACCACTTCCTTTTGATGCAAGCTTCCTATTATCAGCTAACTTGATACTAGTTTTCTTGCTAGCATCAAAATTTGTTAACCACTCGCTATGAACTGTCATGTGATTATAACACCCAGAATCAAGATACCACTATTCACCTTTCATCTTATCTTCACATGTAGCAGCCATTAACAACACTGCATCTGGGTCACCTTCATGAGCAATATTGGCTTCCTCAGTCTTCTGATCTTTCTTGAACCATCACACATCAGCAAAGTGTCCAAACTTGTCACAATTATAGCAGTGGAGGGAAATAGGTATATTTGTTGAGTGAAATGGAATTTGTTTTCCAAGCTAAGGAGAGAGATTTTGATTGAGGAAATATTAAAGTTTCCTTCATTTTCTTCAAAGATGTACACTTCAATTTGAATGAGGAAACACTGGGCAGGGCCGCTGGTGGGCATCGGTATTCGGAGCCCTTCTATCTGTCACTTTTTTGTTCAAAATATTGATGTGTTAGTTTTCAATAATTTAGAATACAAAAATGAGTATATTGATAAAGGAATTATGTGTGAGTTGAGTCCTAACATCTTTTATGAGAGTGTATCTTGTGGAAACACAAAACTTGGTTTGAGAATTGAACTTTTGCAGGGAATTAGGATAGGCTCAGATCACTCATTGTTAGGACAATATACTATTTTGAAAAAGAAAAAAATCAAACAGTTATAATAAGTTTCATTATATTTATTTTGAAGAAAAATCATTATATGTTTATCGACTTAACTTTTGTGTTTTTCTTTTATCATAATGTGATCTATCCTCTTATGTTTGTAAAATGAGTAGATAACTTCTATGCTATTAAGATATGTACTTGGAACTTAAATTTATCCCCCTTTAGATAGTCTTGGTTTACTCTAAAAGTTCTAAACTAAGACTATCTAAATACTGATATATGAATGAAGCTGCCTAATTCTTATAAATGAGTAGATAACTTCTATTCTATTAAGATTTTTAGTTGTTACTAAAAGAGCTACGCATGGGCTGGATTAAGGCAGAACACCAAATACTGGTAAATGAGTGAAGTCGCCTAATTCTGAAACACAAATTTGAAACCAAAATACTGTAAAAGATGCTTCTCTGATCAACTTTTTTTGAAGCTTTTAAACTTAAAAAAAAAAAATGCTTTACTTATATAATTCTAACGTGTACACATTTTTAAATTTTTGTTTATATTTTTTATTTTATTTTACCATTGTGTGGCAGAGGAGGTGGTCCATGTACCTGTAGCAGAGGTCCAAATCGTACCTCCAAATCACATTGAGTCATTTTCAAGGGTCCTCAAAATATGCCTATCATAAGATCGATTTAGGAACATGTTGAAGTTTCGTAATGAATTGGAAATGTAATCAAACTTATATTTTATATAATTTTGGTTTTATGTCATACTAACTTGCATATTTAACATAATGAAACGTCTATGGTTGCAGGACTTTGGTTCTCTAAATCTGGTGACCGATACACAGAAAATGAGAGATGACGATCTTGTAGATGATGTGTCATGTTTACTGCTTCTAACGAACTCCGATGATCTCATCTCATATCTCATCATGTCTAGAGAGGTAGGCATTTAACATAAACAATGTTGAAGTGAAATGACATAGTACCATTTTCGTCGAACATTCTTTCCTTAAATTTGAGGTAATCGGTGGATGTTGTAGGTTCAGCTGAAAGGTTCTCAGACCTCACTCTTACATATACCCAAACTTCCTGTAAAGTTAACATATCGTGGATCAACAATGGCTCCCGTAAGTCTCAAGGGGACAACATTAAGAGTATTACTTTTCCCACCCTATAGCTTTCTCCTGCACCCTGTAAATTTTTCAAAAACGTACTTGTGCAGTTCGGATTTCATAATCCGAATTCATGAAACAGTTTTCGGATTTCATAATCCGGACAATTCTTATGTATAATCAACCATCACACTCTCACACATTTCAGCAGTTTTGAGTTTTACTTTCAAAAATAACAAAAAAGCTAAGTAAAAAATGCTAAAAACCTGTCAAATAAAATCATAAAAATATAAAAAATACTACCAAAAAATTCTAAAAATCAAATAAAACTAATGCAAATTTTTTCGGATTTTTCTGAGAATATGAAAAATTAAAAATGGTTCTAAACGATGGAATTTTGGGGCATGACATATATAAGCTAATATAATATTATAAATAGGTCAATAGTGCAAAATATGACTTAATTACAAAAACAAATTATACCAAACTACCATAATAAAACGTAATGCTTAACTTAGCATTAAAATACAAAAATTAACATACAAAATCATAAATTTCATAAGTCTTTATGGTTAAGTCATCCATAAAACCATCCAAAAAAGCAAATTTCACAAGTTCCTAAAGTTGTTAATAAAACTATCTAAAAAATAAGTTAATTTCTTCAAAAGGTCATAAAACACAATCATAACCGACGTCGCAATCACCAACGTCGAAATCTGAATTTCCACCGTAGGAATCACAACCCTAACTGGTATGTGCTCCCCTGTTCATGGATTGAGAACTCAGAGAAGAAAGAAAAAGAAACGTTTCATTTCAGGATCAACGTGTTACTGTTAAGGTAACTATTCATTAAACGTTTCAGTCTTTCGGCTTGTAGAAAAGAAATTGGGTTTTGAAACAAATGGACCCCAAAAAAAGGGTCTTTTTATTTTATATTTTTACATGTAAACTCGTAAAACTCGGTAAGCTCAGTAGAGTTTACACGAGTTTACCGAGTGTTAACTCGATCAAACTCGTCAAACCTTCCGATTTTACCAGAAATCGAGTTTACCTCCAAATTAACACGATTTTGGTACCTAAAAACATAAACTCGGAGAGTTAACACTCGATTTGCAGAACATTGACCATCACCATGATCATTATCTGGCTTTTAATGATTATTCTAAATTTGAAGTGGCAAATTTTAAAATTTATAATGTTAGAAAAATAATTAAAGATATAAAAAATGTAGTGATTTCATAAAAAATGACAAGTTATAAATATAGTAGTTTAAATAAATGGTAAAATAACGAGAAAAATTACTACAATGATATAAAATATAATTTAATTGTCATAATAATTATTAATTACGTTATAGAAATCTGCACCCCGATCTAGGGTCCTTGATACGCCACTGCACTATCTAATCCATATGCTAACTAACATAATCTTAATGCATAGGATCTCAAGATCATAACTAACTAACTAGGTTACTTGCTATGTAAGCTATTACACTTGCTACTCTCTACTTCCTCTATTATGCACATGATGCAATAATATTAAATTATTGTTAAACTTCACTTTCCCTTTTATTAAACTTTAGGATAAGTTTTGTTAGTCTACAAACAAACAATATGGTTCACTTGTTAGTAAGGGCGTCATTGTCTTATGCTAGTTTTCATTATCATGATCATATGTTATCTTGAATTGAGTACAATAATATGAAGGAATTGAGTTAATTTTGTTTTTGTCAAAAAGAACTTTAAACGACACTTATTTTAAACGAATGGAGCAAGTAACAATTAGAACAATTTTAAATTGAACTAAAATTTTGATTTTTAATGTAATTTAAAAATAATGATTACACAGTAAAAAAAAATGGAAGACATTAAAAAATTCGCCGTGCTTTCGTTCCAATTTCGTGCACAACCCGCGATACCCACGAGTGTGAATTAAATTGTAAAAAATGAACCCATTTGCAAATGATTTTTCTTCAGTGGATCCATTCAGCAGATGTGATTGCTTATTCAGGGAGATTGCCACTCGCACTTGAAGTTCTTGGGTCCTATTTGTCTGACTGCGAAATAACTGTGGGGCAGAAAGTTTTGGAGAAACTCAAATGTATTCCCCATGACCAAACACAGAAGAAGCTAAAAGTAAGCTTCGATGGTTTAAAAGATGTTACAGAGAAACAAACATTCCTTGATATAGCTTGTTTCTTTATCGGAATGGATCGCAATGATGCAATACAAATATTAAATGGGTGTGGTTTTTTTGCTGATATTGGAATCAAAGTTCTTGTAGAGCGAAGCCTTGTAACTGTTGACAATAGGAACAAGCTGAGAATGCATGATTTGTTAAGTGACATGGGAAGACCAATAATTTATGAGGAATCACCATTTGATCCAGAGAAGCGGAGTAGGTTGTGGCGCCGTGACGAAGTATTTGACATATTATCAAAACACAAGGTAATTACTAATTAAAGAGCCTCCTTAATGGCTTATAGATGTTACTGAAAATTGCAACAATAAAGGAAAATAACTAAATATTTATGAATCAAATATTAACATTAATGTGGACTCTTTCCTTCAAAAAAAAAACATTAATGTGGACTCTTAATTATCACATGAAATATGAAAATTAGTTTCATTCATGATTGTTTTAGTTTTTGCTAATTATATGGGTTTCAAATGTCAAAATTATAGACTACGTTTCAAAAAATTTAGCTTCCAGATATATAACCTGTATGTTTCCAGGGAACTGTAGGTGTCAAGGGATTGGTTTTGGAGTTTCCAAAAAAAGATACAGTTTGTCTGAATGCGAAAGCATTTAAGAAGATGAATAAACTCAGATTGCTTCAACTTGCTGGGGTGGAACTTAATGGAGATTTTAAATATCTTTCAGGAGATCTGAGATGGTTGTACTGGTACGGATTTCCATTAACTTACATTCCTAAAGAATTTCAGCGAAAAAGTCTAGTGTCCCTCGAGTTAAAATACAGCAATCTCAAACTATTATGGAAGAAGAGCCAGGTACAATTCTGATTAATATTGTTGAAAATATATTATGATCTTTGTATTTATACTACAGATTCCGACAACCTTGGAACCCGGTGCAAATTCTATTTAATATTTTGCTCATGATTTTTCTTTTTCTGCTAATAGATAGATAGTTGGGTACCAAAACATGGTTTATGATAGAATATTATGGTGTGATTTGATCATGTACCCGACTTTTCTTAGTGGGATAAGACTTGGTTGTTGTTGTATTTTGAGTATTGATGGTTCAAAATTTCACATTTTCAAATGGGTCATCTATTGCAGGACGGAGGGAGTATTAATATAGAATGAAATGTATATTCACTATGTTACGTTGTTAAGAAGCCGTTTGGTTTCCCAAAACCTTTAATATCAATTCAAACACTCAAATCGAATCATTTGACGTCACTTACAACACTTCCTCCACTATTATTATTTTTTTCGAAGATTGGAGCATTGCATTAACTGCACTTTGTGTATTGGAGTATTAATATAGAATGAAATGTATATTCACTATGTTACGTTGTTAAGAAGCCATTTGGTTTCCCAAAACCTTTAATATCAATTCAAACACTCAAATCGAATCATTTGACGTCACTTACAACACTTCCTCCACTATTATTATTTTTTTCGAAGATTGGAGCATTGCATTAACTGCACTTTGTGTATTGGGAAGTCACTTAGTGATGATAAGTTTTGGTTTTTTGGTTTGCATAGAAGAATGGATTACCAAAAGGGCAGAGTTATGTATAAAACTTGACTCTAAACTTACCGCTCTTTATATGGATGACATAACTTACTTTTAAAATAGAGCTATATTGACCACCAAAAATTCAATTGTTGAGGAAATTCAACCATTTCAAAAAACAATAGTGGCGATGCAATCGAGGACATCCATACACCAGAATTCCTAAACACAATCGTTGTTTTAGGCCTTCCTAATCACAAGTTAAGGTTAAAGGTTGGCATCCCAGTCATGCTATTAAGGAATTTAGATCAACAATTTAGGTTGTGTAACTGAACCAAATTGATTATAACCAGGATGGGTAAATTTGTGTTCGAGGGAAGGGTAATATCTGGAAGTAATGTTGGAGACAAAGTATATGTACCTCGATTATCTCTATCACCTTCTGACGTCCGAATTTCTTTCAAGTTTCAAAGGAGGCAATTTCCTATCGCGGTGTCATTTGCGATGACTATCAACAAAAGCCAAGGTCAATCACTCGGACACGTTGGTGTATACCTACCAACGCCTGTATTTTCACATGGACAATTATATGTGGTTGTTTCCAGAGTTACATCCAGAGAACGGTTAAAGATACTAATAACTAACGAAGATGATGAAGATACAGATGAGACGTCTAACGTAGTCTACGAAGAAGTTTTTCGAAATGTGAGGGTATGATTACATTGTAATCCATGTTGTTATGAGTATATCAAACTTTTCATATTTTATTATGTTGCATTAGTAATACAATAATATCCAAAACTCATAACCCTTTTGGTGTATCAGATTATTGTTATTCTTCAAATTATATATTATAACTTTCAGCTTATAAGACCCGTGCGGCGCACGGGTCGACGTTCTAGTGTAAATAAAGTTTTAATTTGTGTGAATAACTTAATGATTATTTCACACATGATTTAAATCATGAATTAAATTAAAAGCTAAGGACATTTATTTCTACCAAAATAGATGATCATATATGTGAAAAGAGAATATATTATTGTAGATATCATAAGTAGGGATGATAAAATAAATTACATAAATTTAATGAACATTTTTTCCTTTGATCCTTGATTTTAGCCATTTAAGCATTTGTTCATCGTACAGACTGCAAATGGGACTTGGAGCTCATTTTTTTGCCCTTCTGATAATAACTCCGATTGGTTAACCTTCAGTTGCAAAGGTTGTTCGATAACATTTGATGTCCCAACAATGAAGGGGAGTAACTTGAAGAGTATGCTGTTGTTCGCTGCCTATCACTCTTCACCGGACAACATGATATTAGAAGGTTGCCAAAGCGTGTGGATCATAAATCACACAAAGACAACCATTCATACCTATAAAAGAGATACACTAACCTCTTTTGGCCATGAGGATTGGCAGAGCATAACATCAAATCTAGAATTTGGTAACAAAGTGGAAGTTATGGTTGTTTTTGGAGATGGATTCATTGTAGAGAAGACAGCATTATCTCTCTTATATGATCAACCAACCAACAAAGAAATGGAAGACTGCAATGTAGTAGATGTTACTGTTTCTGGTGGTGATAATATTGATGTGAGCGGAGAATAATGTTACTGGTAGAGAGCAAGATGAAAATATAAGGGAAGACATGCACGAACATGATGCAATGTGTAGAAAAAGAAAGAGGAGACATGACAAAATTGTAATAGGATACACCACGACCAATTCGTAGTGACCCTCACATTTATATTACTAGGTTAAGATAGTTGTACATAAGGGTGCTTTTTTTTTAAGCCAAAAAACGAAAAACCATTGTCAAAATCATCATTTAATAGTGTGTGTTTAATTTATTTTTTTTGGTCAAAATCATTGTGCTTGTGTTGTGATTGGCGGTTGCAACTTCTCCGTCGTGCTCTTCTTCTCAATTGTGATTGTGCCGTCATGATCGTGTTTCTTTATATCGCCTTCTTTAATGCGTATCAAGTAAATTTTCTTCTCCTTCTTCTATGTTATCTGTTCTTCGTTATCTAGTTTTTCCCTAATTGGTTTTAGGTTTTCATTCTTTTTTTTATGTGAGTTTTTCTCCCTGTTATCCTTTTCTTTTGGGTTGTGCATTAGTTTAATTTTTACAATGTGAGTTTTTGTGGGTTTTTGTTGGGGGGGCTTTTGTGAGTTTTTGTTGTGCTCTTTTTCATTTTGTTACTTTTAACTTTAATAATCTTGTTTCATTTTCCTTGATATGTTGATCACATCGAATTTGGCAAAATTTGTTTTAATTTATGTTTACAAAAATCTATGTTGTGATAGGTTTTATATGGCATTTGTGTGTCACAAGTAAAGAGTGTTGTGTTGAAGAAGCAATGGTTATGTTCATAGTTGAAGGTCTTGATGAAAAGCTGTTACTGTAAAATCTCATGCAATTTTGGTGCTTAAAAAATTCATCAATAAAAGTAAATCTTTTGTTTTAGAGGTTGAAACTGAAATTCATCAATTGGTGCTTTAGATAGGAAACATAAGCACTCTGAAATTGATGTTGCATGTGATTCAACCAAAGTTTCTCTTGACCCGCACAAATGTTTTAACAATGTCTCTCCTTCTTCAAAACTTTTTTTAATAGTTTTGGTCTTTTTTGGATTCTCAAATGTAAGGGATTGTATAGTGTAGTACCATTACTCTCTGAAGGAGCTTGTCCCCTCACTAATAAAATTCATACTTAAGCAATCAAGTCTCTTTGTTTTACTTTTAATTCAATTTGATGCTTCCAAAAAGAAGAGTCTCTTTGTTTTATGTTTCATCTTTTGGATGCTTTTTATTTTTTATTTTGAAGGGTTCAAATTTGACGTTTTTATTCTACATACAAGACAAAGAGTAAAAATTTCAATGACTTTAGATAGTAGTGGTATACCTAATCCTAGTGAATGGAAAGATCCAACTAGGGGTGTGCATATTAATCAGTTTAAGGCCCAAGCCCATAACCATATCCATATCCACTTTAAAATATCCGGAATTTTTGTAAATGGTTACTAACCAACCCATTTTAAACTGGTTGGATATCCAACCCAATTAAAATTCGGATATGGGCATTTTTTGGTTTTCAACCAGATATTTTCAGACCTGAACATTTACTTTCTCTCTTCCAATTTTCAAAACAAGAACCCTAATTCCCAAATAAAAAAAATGGAAGAACCCTAATTTCTCAATTGAAACAAATCAATGAACCCTAATTCCCTTTTTACTGATTCGATTTCAACGATCTGATTCAATTAACTTCAAGTTTTTGACCTTCTTCTGCTTTGTTCTCACTCAAATCAATCTCTCAGCTTCGACTTTCCAGTTGCTTCGATTTTGATCAATCTCTCAGGTTAACTTTGAACTCTTCTCCTTCTTCTCTGCTTCGATTTTGATTTCAATTCGTTTTGCTATTTACCGTTGATTTTTTTCAGTGCTTTTTTTCGTTGCTATAGAGAAGATATCAAGGAGCTTCTTAAATCATGTCATCCTCTTACGGTATTTTTCAGTGCTTTTTTTCTTCGATTTTGTTTATTTTACTATTATTTTTCTGTGCTAAGTATATTGAATTTGATTTAGCGTTTTCTTTGTCTGGAATTGAAGTAGTATAGTGTAAGCTTCAATAATTGATTTCTCTATAATATAAAATAATGATAAATTTGCAGCTTATAGCACAAAACACTTATCATGTTAATCACTCATGTTATGTATAAGTTTGTATTAGCTATGTTTATAGCAAAACATAAAATAACGATAAATTGTTTTTGTATATGCTATAAGTTGTTTTTATTAGCTATATTGGAGAACTTATGAAAATAAGTTGAAAAAAGCTTATGAAAACAGCCTATAAGCTAGAATACCTTTTTCAAATCGAAACATCAAGATATGGCAGCACCATAAACTGCAATGGCATGTTTATATGGCGGAATTTTGGCCTTCCTCCATCGAGAACACTGCTTATATAGTTATATGAGAAGAGTTTATTATGTTGCCACTTGCATTGTTAATTTCTGCTATTTTGTGGCCTCTATTGAAATTTGATTAGGGTTGAAACATTGATTAGGGTTAATGTTAGCATGTATCATGGCCTAATTTCCTTACCATGTGGAAGATTAAACTTGAAGGTAATGTAATACTGATATTTGAGTAGATAAGTTTGGCCTATTTTGTCCTCAACAATGTTTTAAAAAACAAGGTAAAAAAAAAAGGAAAATTAACAGCTCTTGTGATACTGTTGCAATCAAATTCACAATCATAGGGCATTCACGGTGAGAAATCACAAAGTTGATTGGGATGTCAGTTACTAACTAATCACACACTTTTTTTCACCTTGTTTATGCTCTGATCAGTACAATCTTTATGTTTATGTCACTTGTAAATTTGAAGATTTTGGTTTGAACCAATTGTACCAAAGAGTATAGATGGAGGCCTTATGTTCTAACTTACTCCAATCTAGTGACATACCTATGTTCTGCTATGAATTAATAATTTAGTGGAAACTTGGCTGGTTTCATTGACTTTTATTTG
>Ga0228710_1006379_pt1 | contig 17909 bp, 13 predicted proteins | sample MedpolnodulmetaG_FD_177995 | JGI IMG/M metagenome (GOLD analysis project Ga0228710, IMG submission 177995) | Root nodule microbial communities from Medicago polymorpha collected in Santa Monica, California, United States - pink nodules | ecosystem: Host-associated > Plants > Roots > Nodule...
GCCAAAACAAGACAGACATATCATGACCTACGAAAATAAAACTTTGAACCAAAAATCAATTCGGTTCTTTTATTCCACAATGACTTTATTATTCTTTTCAAGAGAGAGAATTTTAGGATCACATCACATCTTCTAAGCCATCTTTACGATCAAATTTAGTATATGCCTGCAACAACACATATGAAGTAAGGCCCCATCCCTTAACAATGAATCCGGTTTCGGCCTAGCCTTAATTTTTTTTTCAATCATTGCATCATTTGTGCTACAATTGTCCAAAGTGATAGTAGACAATTTTTTTATCAATGTTCCAAACCATCAAACATTCAACCAATGTATCATTAAGTTTTTCACTTCTATGAGGTGTAGGAACGTAAATAAACCCTAACATAATAAGATTCACTAGTATAAATAATATGCAATCAAACTAGTATAAATGATACGAAATCAAAATTTGACTATTTTTAAAAGATAATAAGATTCAATACATAATAAGATTTAATAAGCAACCTGAGTAGTATAAATAATATGCAAAATCCATAATTAAACTACTACAAATAACATGCAAACAAACTAGTATAAATAATATGCAATCAGACTATATTTTCAGTACTTAATAAGATTCACATAAGTAAACTATTTTTAGAAGAAATTATCATTACCTCAAAATCAGACTATGCAAAGTTCAATTTACATCAATGTAATGAGCAGTCACAACCATATACCCTCTTTTTTGATTGCTCGAAGTCCACATGTCAGAAGTAATGACAACTCTTCCTTCAAGACTTTCTAACAACTTCAATGTTGATGATCTCTCAAATTCGTACACTTTGAGTATCTCCTTTTTTATATTATTTCTACAAGGAACTTGAAATAGTGGTTGGAGAGAAGCCGAGTATCTTCTAAACTAAAACCAATATGATCCACAATTGAAAGTGGATATTCTTGCAAAATAATTGCATTTGCAAGCTCTTTCCTAACATTTTGAGCATTATAAATCCCAGCACACAACTCTTGTTTACCTTGCAAAGTTTTAGCAGTAAGAAACATACAATTATTCTGCAGTACAACACAATAAAAGGGCAGTACTACACTATAAAACGAGTAAAGGACAAACATTTCTTACTGGTCAAACTTTGCAAGGTAAACATGAGTTGGGTACTGGGATGATTTATAATGCTGAAAATGCTAGGAAAGAGCTTGCACATGCAGTTATTTTGCATGAATATCCACTTTCAATTGTGGATCATATCGGTTTTAGAAGGTACTCAGCTCCTCTCCAACCACTATTTCAAGTTCCTTGTAGAAATACTATAAAAAGGAGATACTGAAAGTGTACAAATTTGAGAGATTATCATCATTGAAGTTGTTAGAAAGTCTTGAAGGAAGAATGACCATTATTGCTGACATGTGGACTTCAAGCAATCAAAAAAGAGGGCATATGGTTGTGATTGCTCATTACATTGATGGAAATTTGACTTTGCATAGTTAGGATCTGAGATAATTATAATTTCTTCTAAAAATAGTTTACTTATGTAAATCTTATTGTGCACTGAAAATATAGTCAGATTGCATATTATTTATACCAATTTAATTATGGACTTTGCATATGATTTATACTAGTACGGTTGCTTATTATGTGAATCTTATTATGTACCAGATCTTATTATCTTTCAAAAATAGTCGGATGTTGATTGCATATCATTTATACTAGTTTGATTGCATATTATTTATATTAGTGAATCTCATTATGTTAGGGTTTATTTATGTTTTTGCACCTCATACAAGTGAAAAACTTAGTGATGCGTTGGTTGAATCTTTGATGGTTTGGAACATTGATAAAAAAAATTGTCCACTATCACTTTGGACAATTGTAGCACAAAGGATGCGGTGATTGAAAAAAATTAAGGCTCGGCTAAAACCAAATTCATTGTTAAGAGATGGAGCCTTACTTTATATGCGCTGTTGCGAGCATATATTAAATTTGATCGTAAAAGATGAGATAAAGAGTATCCGAGATAGTGTTGCATTTTGGACAACAACACCTAAAATAAAGGAATATTTTGAGTCAACAGCCAATCAATCGAAAATCGCTTGCACCAAGAAATTGGTTTTAAATTGTCTGACTAGATGAAATTCCACTTACAAGATATTTGAAGTTGCCATTTTGTATGAAGATGTATTTAATAGATTAGCAATTCGGAGAACTGGGTACGCTTGTTTGCCAACAAGTTCACAATGGAAATTTGCAAAAGATATATGTGGAAAACTGAAATTCTTCAACTCTATCACTGAAGTGTTTTCTGGCACCAAGTATCCAACTTCCAATGAATACTTTTCTAAGATTTGTGAGATCATAGAAGCAATACTTAAGTTGATGAATCCTCTCATGAATTGATAAAAAAAAAATGGCTGAGAATATGTTTGATAAATATTGGTGTGTGATTCATGAAATAATGAGAGTCATTGCTATTTTGGATCCTAGGTAGAAAAGTAATTTGCTTAAATATTATTACAAAATCTTCTATGGAAATGATGTTGATCACCAAGTTAAGTCAATCCAACAATTGTGTTATGACTTGCTTTATGATTATCATTTAGAACTCTTTTTGTTATGATGATTTTGAATCCTTCGTTGTTTTGAATATGAATTGGTTATGAGCTGTAATGATATTTAGACAGAACTTGAAGTTGTTCTGAGTTCTGTAGAAGCTTTTGTTTTAATGATCTCGCAACAAACCGGGATATATTACGTAGCCTCTTTAAAAATAGGTTTTTATTATATGGTTACTAGTTAGAAATAGGTTTATTAGAGTTATCTTGCTCATTTGAAAAATGTTTATTAGATCTTTTTTGTTGCTTTGAAAAATAAAAGAAAAAACGTTTTTTTTTTTACTACAGCTTTCGCGGGTGGGGGTTGGGGCGGGACGGGGAAACCCGTCCCAATTGGGGGCAAGTTTGGTTGTGAAGTTAGTATCCTTGACAGGGTTTTGGGGCGGGGACGGGCCGAGTATGATAAAACCCGCCCCTTCCCGTTGGCATGCCTTAGAAAAAAGAGTTGGGTGGAGGGCGTGGAGGACATTTGCTTGTGGCTCATCTTACTGGTTTGGTAAGACTGAATATTGATGGGTTAAGTTGGAAATTGATTTTTTAGTTGTGTTGTGGTGGTTTAGTAAGGGATGTGTATGGTATGTGGATGTGTAATTTTTCCAAATTATCTTGGTAGGTGCAATGTAGGCATGGCAACAATGCATGTCAGGGCGGTTATTGCCCCAACTTCCTGCAAAAAATCCCGTTTCTGCACTCGTTCTTTGTTGGGGTTGAAATTTGGATCCCCAACCAAGCCTCTGATTAGTTGGGTTTTTTTCGCCCCGCCCTCCCCGCCTTATATATAAAAGATATAATAAAATACCCATCCATTCCAAATTGTCATTTCATACAAATTAAGAAATGCAATTATTTTTGTATTGAAAAGAGCAATTACGAGTTATTTTTCAAATTTATCCTTAATTAATATATCAGACATATAATTTAAAGAATCGAAAGAAGAGAGACTAATAGATCATTAAGAGTATAGTAAAGTTATCCTTTTTAGCTGTATTTTTAATTATAAATATTTTTATTTTGTCATTTCATATTTATCAGTTTATTATTAATTTTACAAAACGCCACAAATTTAATTCACCATCTTATCTATTATAAACTATCAATTATCCATTATAAACTTATTTGCTATCGGCTAGCTTATTAGCTATGAACTAATTTTTACCAAGCATTTGCCATATGGCGGGAAGAAGTTTGGTTTTGAAGATTAGAACCAATAATCTGCTATCTTGCTTCTCTTAGATGTGATCATTAGTACCACGCGACTCCATTTGATTGTACGAGAGCTCTATTCAAATACTCTTTATTAATTTTAACAATGTGATCTTAATTGTTTGTCATTTTAAAGACTTTCCCCTAAAAAAAAGTATTATAAAGACTTAATTGTTTGTCATTTTACTTTTTTTACTCAAAAGTTATTTTGATCCTTTATTTTTTTTTAAAATAATTTTGATAATGTTTTTTGCCGGAACTTTAGAAAAAAATTATCTTATTATACTGCATATTCGTTAAACGTGTCATTATTGTGAGTTGAGTTAACCTTGAATTATCCCACTTGCTTTGTGACACGTGCAAATATTCATCTAAAATCGATGATTTATATGGTTGTCTTCTTTCCCAAAATCTTGAATATCAATTAGGACTCATTAATAAGAGTAGTTATTAGCTGGTTAGCTATCAATCACTAGTTTATTATAGATGGTTGTTAGTCCCTATCCCTAACCCCTAAAACTGTTTTAGTTAGTAGATTAAAGAGCTTCATCACTGGTCATATATTGAAATGTTTTTCTATTTTAAAATAAGTGTCGCTTTAAAATACAAATGTAACATTTTTTTTCCTTCTGCTAACATATTTTTATTTATTGAATTTCACCCACTAACTATAATTAATACAAATATTTTAATAAATGATATTAATTTTTATCATTAATAATCATATTTTTAAGAACCACACACAATTCAAACATGACAATTAAATTGAAATGGAGGAAGTATATTTGATGAGCTTATTACTTCCTAAAAAAAGTTGATCATTAAACATATGCGTCTTGAGTGTTAACATGATTCATGATTTTCAAATTTTCGACAAGGGATTTGTGATCTTGATTTCATTTCCTTTCGTCAATTTTTTTTTAATGCTATTGCTGTTTTTATCTTCTATCTTATTTCAGTGTAGATATAGTGAAATGAATATGTCGTTGCAGTTGTAGGTAAAAGGATGAATTGTATAATATTGCAAAGATAATGTATGAAAATAAATATTATAAAGAATAAGGAAGCTAAAATAGGGAGATACAATTTCGGTGTGAACTAGTTTGACATTGATGTCAAATGAGAATTATCTATCATTTTACGATTATTTTTAAATTGGGATTATAAAGTTGGTTTATGAGTTAATAGTATTATGTTTCATTTCACTGTTAGGAAAAGCAAAATTAAGGAGGGAAATCAGTGACGGAAAAAAATAAATACTTTGATATAATTTTATAAGTTATGGTTTTTCATAAGTTATGTCGATTGATATAATTTTATTTGAGGTGTGTCGAACACTAAAACTTTAATATAAATACTTCTCTTAGCTATTATTTAGATACTTCGAGTTCTTCCCATATATTTTTAAGAAGTTTAATTCGTCTATCTTAACCCATCTAAATTGATATCCGAGAGAATTGAACATAAAACATTAAAGTGTAACACACTTCAAAATTTTAAACACACAACACAGAATCAACATAAGTGGAGAGAATATAATGTCTTCTCTCCCCATGTGGTTATGTGGGGTTGTTGCTGGACGCGGTTTTACACTGAGAAGACACTTTCGGGCAAAGGAACAAATAGAACCGAAAAGACGTTCATGTCATGGCTTTTCTTTTTGATGAATGAGGTATGAGAAGTTCATGACTTAACGTGTAAGTTGTAACCAATTCTTAATTGAGGAGAGAGATGAATCGTGTGTGCATGGCATGCATGTGTTGTGTAATGTCATATGTGGATAGAAGAGAATATGAATATCTCACCGTCAATATTCAAATATATGAACCTCCCTAGAAACTCACTATAGACTATATATAATATACACATGTCTTGTCTTGTTCCATTGGTTATTTTGGGTCCCATTTAAATAGTCACCGTCATCTGCGTGCCAGTTGTACATGAACCCTGTTCCATAAACCAACATCCTCGTCAATAGTCAATATCATTACCACTTTCGGATTCTCTGTATATTTTAAGTGTTTTGTTAAGTTGTGTTCTAAGCTTATCGATTAATCTATAAATAGAAATTTATTTTTTGAAATATAAATTATTATTTTTGTTCAAGTAATAATTAACAACTCTATTTATAAAAAGTTGCTTGTATAGTTTGCTTAACCAATTTGTTCTATAATAATAATATAGTACTCCATTCGAAATAAATCTAAGCATAAATGTTAGTTAAAAATTGATGTATGTGAACTAAATTTTTAAATTTTAACTATATGCATTGATTTTTCAATTATCATTTTTGCTTATAATACATTACATTCCAACGAAAGTAATAATATAAAATAATGAAGAATTATTTTTTAAAATATTAAATTAATTATAAAATTATAACAAAAATCTATTAATTTTTTTTCAATTTAATTTTATTGAATATCTTTCTATAAGTAATTCAATTAATTGTGTATTGGAAATTTTCTTTAATAATTATTTGTTTATCTTAACTAAAAAATAATTTTAAAAATTTTGAAAAATAAATAGACACAATTTCCAATACACAATTTCTATTTAATGGTTAATTTAAAATTCAGATATTGTCCATACTTAAAAAGAGTGTCTTAGGAGCCCCCTAAGACTGTTACCTGTTAAGGACTAAAAGAAAAAAAAAAGATTATTAATACTAGAACATTGTGTTTGACTGTTTTCTAAAAGTTGCAAGTCCTTCTCACTCGGTTTCCCTCAGCTAATAGTTGTAGCTAGTGTCGGTAGTTGAAAGCTTTTATAAGCCATATCTTCAACTGAGTTTTATTCATTCACTCATTATTATTCTTCCACTTCCAACTACATCACTCCCTTCTTCCATTCAAGTTTCAACTAGTAAGTTTCATATTCACTTTCTTTTCTTCATAGTAATGTCTGTTTTTGCAACTTTTCATTTCATGTGGTTGGATATTTCTGTTTTTTGGGTTCTAAAATGCAGAAAACTTTTTCTAGTTTTGTTCTGTAGTAAACTTTATTTTTTGATCTAGGAAGTGTTAAAGTGTGACCAATGATTTTTTATTTTATTTTATATATATATCTAAGTTTTTCCTTTCAAAAGAATATATCTAAGTTTTTGGGGGCTTGTACAGATTGATGTATTTTCTCTTGTGTTGCTATGAATCAATATTCAAATATGGAAATGCTATGTTTCAGTTTCTGGACTAGAGTAGTAGACTATGTATGATGTTTTCTGGCACCAAATAGATCAAATAATTAGCATGTTGTAAGATTGACATATTGACTTAGAATATCATTTATAGTAAAGTATTTATTTGTATCTTAATTTTATTTCACTCGCCATAACTTTCTTACCATATATAGTACTATGCATCCTTTTGTTTTAGCTAATTTTTGTTGTTTTTAATATGTATATCTATCAATATAGTTTTTCTTCCTCTCTATTAAAGGTTCATACATAATTCAAGGATCTACTCTTTTTTCTTTTTTGTTCCCATAGATAAACTTGTTATATTTGTGCAGAAAAAAGTGTACAAGAATGGACCAATTATTCAGTCTTGTAATATGTACACTGCTATTACTAAAAGCAGCAGACGGGGTTACTGTGCCAATCACTTTTGTTCAAAGTGCAGTGGCAAAAGGAGCTGGTAAGAAAGTACTTCTGTGTCTTATTATGGAAAATTTAACCATGTGTGTTCTTTATAATAACTGTGAAATTGATGTTGAACCTTTTTTGCAGTTTGTTTGGATGGTAGTCCACCAGCTTACCACTTTGATAAGGGATTTGAAGCTGGAATTGACAACTGGATTGTTCACTTTGAGGTATGTCCCTTTCTGCAAACTGGCATCATTAATGTCCTTTTCTTTGAGTGAATAGACAAATTGGTCCTCAAAATTGTGGACTGATGTGTTCACAAAGTACCAAGATTTAGTCGTATTGATCGATGACTCCAATCCTAATTGAATAATGAAACAAACCATTTTGTATGATGAAATATTGAAATCTCTCCAAAGAACCACATGAAATGTTCTACCATGATCACATTATGAAGTATTTTCTTGATGTGCAAACACTCGCCCTCTAGCTAAAGCTTATAATAATGATATACATACATTGTGATGTGTTACATTAGACAGTACTACTTTTTTTTTGTGAAGGATTTAGACTGTACTACTTGTATACTGATACATGGCATGAAATCAGCGAAACATTGAATCTAATCTTATAGATCATATTAGATTTTCTAAATATTGTATAATATAATAGCTTTGGTGAAGTAGCTTGTCTCCTTATTTTGTACAAATTATGCAAAATTCTTTTGTCTTATAATGATCTTGAGTACAATTATTTTAGGGAGGAGGATGGTGCAACAATGCAACTACTTGCCTTGACCGAATAGACACTCGTTTAGGATCATCAAAGAAAATGGATAAGACACTTTCCTTTTCTGGATTTTTTAGTAGCGGCAAAAAGTTTAATCCAGGTATTGTGTACTAGTCAATATACTACACAAACCTTATTTGGATAAATAGTTGAATTAAACGTTTATAGCATGAATGCTTATCAGATAAGTTAGATACTATCTATGCTCGTGAACTCAATCTTGAACAATAGTTGTAATTTGCAATTTCCAGATTTCTACAATTGGAACAGAATCAAGGTTAGGTATTGTGATGGTTCATCATTTACCGGCGATGTTGAAGCTGTCGATCCAGTAAGTTTAAAAATTCAAAAAAATTTGAAATTTTGAATTATACTCTCTAATGTACTATATGCTGAGATTCTATAATTTGAATTATGAGCCAGAAAACCAATTTGCACTACAGAGGAGGAAGGATTTTTGTTGCTGTCATTGAGGATTTACTAGCAAAAGGAATGAAAAATGCTAAAAATGTATGATAGATATCACGACTTTTATCACTTTTTTCTTCTTATTCTTTATGAATGATTCGTGAGATTCTAATTCACTTGGTGAAATGCAACTGCAGGCAATTCTCTCTGGATGTTCAGCTGGAGGATTGACTTCAATTTTACAATGCGATCGCTTCAAAACTTTACTACCTGCAGCAGCTAAAGTGAAATGTGTCTCAGATGCTGGTTATTTTATCAATGTGTAAGTTGTTTTAGAGTACCGTAACAAATGAGATATTATCTGAAAATACGTAAGTTATTTTAGATTGCTTTCTGGTTTTGTAAGGTTGAATTAGCTCCAACCTAAACTTTAAGATGGTATTAGATATATCTAGGATCCGTTGGACCGTCCACTATCTGACTACTCGGGTCAGACTCCAGATATCTATCCCTGCGCATGTGGGGATGTGTTGAAAATATGTTTATAACTGGGAGACAATCATTTTTTTCTGAATTCTTTTCTAAAGTAATTTAATGATCAATACCTTATTGTTGTACAACAGAAAGGCCGTCTCCGGAGCATCACACATTGAACAATTCTACAGTCAAGTTGTTCAAACACATGTACTCATTCTTTCTCTATTATTATGCTGTGAACGAAATGTTGCTGATATTGTTTTACCACTTTCTGTTGGAACACTAGAGTGAAAACATAAACCAACACTTTCCATTTGGAAGAAATAATAGAAATTTTCCTTCCATTGGCACTGACTATTTGTACTTTCTTCTTTATTGTAGGGCTCAGCAAAGAATTTGCCTTCATCTTGTACTTCAAGACTCTCACCAGGGCTGGTAAGTTTGTCAACAGTAAATGTTTTAAATTCAAAACTTCTTTGGTGTAGCTGATACGTCAGAACAATTTTTGCAGTGTTTTTTCCCTCAAAACGTGGCTGCACAAATCAAAACACCGATCTTCTTTGTAAATGCAGCCTATGATTCATGGCAGGTCAGACTTCACTTTCTCAAGAAACATCTATTTATTTTTTGAATGGCGTTCTTTTGGAATGTATTACTCCTACTTGAAACTATGTAACTAAGATTGTATTCTTTGATCAATTAGTGGGTATTTAAGTGGTTAAGTAACACTTGATATCGTATATATGGTGGTAAGGTAACGATAGTTGGAGAGAATTCTAGTGTTTCTTCTGTATTTTATGTTCTACAACATTCATAATGATTTATACAGAACTTGAAGAAATAGACTTAAGATATCAGGGTTGGTTTGGATAAACAGCTTAGTTAAGTGCTTCTAGGGTAAGCAATAATAAGATAAGTGGTTAGCGCTAGTGTATAAGATATTCTTATAGGTGTTTATCGAGAAAACAACAAGAGAGTTGTGTTAATATTCTTTTTTTCATAGTTAGTTGTTTGTAGAGAAGTCCGAAGAGTAGTTTATCAAAACTGGCTCTAAAATGCAGAACCTTACTTGCACACCTATAAGTTGTTTCACCATTCATCATCCATATGCAATTGACATTTTATGTTTTCATTACTTATTTCTCTTACAAGTGCTGACATCTTTGCAGTCTTTATTTCTGATCCTCAACTTGTTGCTTTGATTCAGATTAAGAACATTTTGGCACCAGGTGTTGCTGATCCTCATGGCACTTGGAGAAACTGCAAGCTTGATATAAAGAGCTGTTCTGCTAATCAATTAAGTACAATGCAAGGTAAGCATTTTGGGATCATGACTTTCTCACACTTAAGTTCGTTGATACCTAAACTCAATAAGTTTTCCAAACTTCTGTTTAACCTTAGAAAGGTGTATAAAATTTTCCCTGCCTCTCATTTGTTTGCATCTATAGACCTAAATTAATTAAGCACTTGTAGTATAACTAACGCTTATCATATAAGTGTTTGTGTATAAGCCATTTTTTTGACAAATGATAGGCTTAATTGTAGTTTCAGAACCCTTATTTTCACTCACTCAAGGAATTAGTCACCTTTTAAAAGTGGTCTCACACTTGGATTTTTGGATCCAAAAGTGACTGTCGCAAGTTTTTGGATCAGCACGCTTTATGCCACGTCAATAAAAAACTTGTCACATTACCACTTTTGGGCCCAAAAACCTGAGTGAGGGACAAAATAAACCGAATTTTAACATTTTAAAAGGTGACCAATTCCGTGAGTGAGGTGAAGTAGGGGAACTGAAACTGCTATTAAGCCTAAAAAATAAAATAAAGTCAAATTTTCTGCCATTTGCATGAGAGCTTGGAGGGTTATATGATTTTATGACTGCAAAAATTTAGCGTAGTTTTATGACTTGATTTTAAATTTTTAATGCATCATGATTTGTTTTTTCAGGTTTCAGGACAGAATTCTTAAAGGCAATTAGTGTGGTTAGTAACTCTCCATCCAAAGGAATGTTTATAGATGGTTGCTATTCCCACTGCCAAACTGGAATGCAGGAAACATGGATGAGAACCGATTCTCCGGTGCTGGCCAAAACTGTAAGACACTGCATTTTTTCCTTCCTTGTCCACAACTTGTACATTTCCACCTCTAAGAAAAGTTTAATTGCAGATGGAAATTAGATACGAAAAAAATGAAATTGAGTCCTACTTGGATAAACAACTTACTTAATAGCTTATAAAGCATAAGTGTTTATGTATACGTTGTTTTTATGACAAAAGATAGATTGAAATTAGATTGCTTTTATATAAGCTATACGCTGTTTTCATAAGCTTTCCTAGAGAACTTATGAAAATAACCTGAAAACAACTTATGAACATGTCATTAGCTGTTTTCATACGCTCTCTCAAACAGTGTCACGGCTGCCTATGCCAGTAGTTAAACTCGAACTTCAAAATTTGCGAAAAATTTCATGTTTTTCTGCCTCTATTTTTTTGTTGGTATTTCAACTTTTTTTATGGAAGTGTTTTGTTTTGAAATGCTAACTTATGTTATTTACAATGTGCAGACAATAGCAAAGGCTGTAGGAGATTGGTATTATGATAGAAGCACTTTTCAGCAGATAGATTGCCCTTACCCTTGCAACCCTACTTGTCATAACCGTGTTTTTGAATAAATTAACTACCTACCTGAAATATAGGTTCATTCAAGTACACATATAATTTCTACAAAACTACACTTATTGGTTAAGTAGTCATGAAATCATGAGAATGTGATTTGTAAGTTGCAAGCTCTCAAAATAAAGGATATTCAAACTACTATATTAAATATTGTATTCTATGCTACTATAACTCGATGTATCTATTGTCTACTATACTGAAAAGCCAATAAGGCACCTTTGATTATTGGTTAACAACTTTATATTATTCAAATTATTTTGATAGTCCTTATGGAAGAGGTTTTCGTTGTTTTGATAGTAGATAGATGAATTAGTTTTGTAGTTGTGTGCAAATAAAAACCTAATTTATATAAAAAAAATATTTTTATAGTTGGAGTTTTGAAAAGGCCAGACTTAAACCTAAAAATAAATTTAAAAAAGCAACGGTTTTAACCTAAGACTTCTTGAATTTTTTGTTGAGACCAAACTTAAACCTTACAATGTCTAAGTTGGTCTAATCTATTCACACTTAAGGATTTAAAGCTTTTGGAAGAATCTTATTTTTTTTCCTTTGACTCCATTCATGTAATAACAACTTTCCAGGTATGAAAGGTTTAACTTAACTTCTAAGAATGCTAGGAGAATAGCCATTGTTGGTTGATTCGTATCTTCTATAGGAAGTTCGCATTATTTATTTTTTTGAGAGGGAAGTTTGCATTCTTGTTTGCCAAGTGGATTAAATATGTTTCATTTCTCCAACAAAAATACCAGATAGAGATAGTGATATTTATAAGGTAAACTTTTTTGGTACAAGGTAAAGGTTATTTTAATGAGAACAATAATATTTAAAGGGTCTCGTCAGAACACTCTTTAAAGATTTTAAAGTAAGAAATGATTTCTTACAAAAGTTAAATATTATAATTTTTAAGGTATTAATTACACAAGTCTTCATAAAAACTTATTAAGTAAGTTTTTTAAAGAATGCTTCGAGAGCACTCGTTAATTTTTTCCATATTTAAAATAACGTTATTTTTTTCCCGTAAAAAGAATAACAATTGTAAGTGATTTTTAGACTCCAAGAACAAATATATATTTTGTGAATTCGGACTCAAAACTCACACCAATGAAACTATGATGTGTGGAGCAAAGGAAAGTAGTAACCAATATCAAAGTAAACACAAGCAATAACAACAATAACATCACCTAGATCTAATCTAGGAATCAAAGTGAAAAGCTTAAAACCACAAGCAAAAGATAAAAGGAGAAGAGAAACAAAAACACCAAGAAATGTTTCCCCAGTTCGGTCCAACTTGACCTACTCTGGGGGAGAGATTGATCTCTCCAATCCACTATCAATGAGTTCTTACAAAGAGATACAAAGAGGTTACACGAAATTAACTTCAACAAGCTCCCAAAGAATCAACCTAATTTCTACCCATTTTCTCAATCTCACCAATGAACAAGACACTAAATGATTTTCAGTCACCCAAGGTGTTTACAATGTTTCCCACCCCAAGGGAACCCTAACCAAAGACCCTCAACCCTAAAGTTATCTCCTTTGATTTCCCAAGTTTTTCTCTCTTGAAGCCCACTCTCAAAAAATGAACTGAAACACTTAAATAGTACTCTGCAGCTGTCAAAATCGTGTCACGATTGATGCGTACGATCCAATGTACGACCAACCTTATCATGAAAACATGCCAAGCATGCCAAAAATCATGTCACGATTGAACACTAGGAAAAAACCATGCTCACTGCCTCAGAAATTGTGACACACCACGATTCTTCACTTTCTCAAATTCACATTTGAGTCAAATAGCAACATATATATTCACATGACTAATTACTAACTTATATTACTAAAGATTATTTTCCAAGAATTTTTTCTAGTTGTGAAAAACATATTTTAGACTTAGACGTTTTAGGTTCGAGCCCTCATAATATTTTTTGGAATGAGATAAATATAAATTCATTTGTAAGTTATTTTTAAACTTTAAGATATTTCATATTTTGGATTGAGCATCATCCTCCATCCTAAATTTGTCTTTATAAAAAGAGTGCTTATACACTGACCACCCTAGGTGGCAGTACCACTCCCATATCACCCTTGTGTGGCATTTTTTATTAATAACATTGAGGGAAATTTTGTCTTAAACAAAGAATTAGGGGTAATTTTGTCAAACAAACACTCTCCAACTTTCCCACCCTATCTTCTCTATCCTCTCCTCTACGTGTTTGCTTCTCAGAATCTCAATGACGACCATCACCTACGCCAGCGACCATCACCATCGCAGTCACGACCACACCATCCACCAACGCCGCGACCAACGTTGCTGCCTCCCACACCCTCAGATCTCACCATCGTCAGATTTCACTACCACCACCGCCGTCCTCACCCTCAAACCTCAGCACCTCCACCGTGGCCGATCTAACCACCACCATCTAAGGAGAGAGAAAGAAAGATCGGACAATGGAGAGAGAGACCTTATTTAGAGATTGATATGTGATTGAGAGATTCAGATTTGTGTTTTCAAATGTTTTGTTTTGATTGTTTTCTGTTGTGTTTTGTTTCCCATAAATCAGAAACGTACCAAACATGGTGGTGGTGGTGGTGGTATGCAAGTGTTTCAAGAGACGAGTTTGCTGGTTTTTTTTTTCTTTCTTTGTGAAAATACAGACAGAAGGTTCAGAGAGAAGGGTTTAGTCAGATTTTTTTTTTAACAAAGTGCCACGTGGACTGCCACATGGGGGTGGTATAAGATGTGTATGAAAAATGAGTGTCTATGTATACCAAACCATGTTCTTTGGGGACATCCAATGATATACCAAATCAAATTACAAACATAAATTAGAAGAAAAAGGATATTTAGCAAAGTCTTAATTTTTCTCTATGTATGAAAAAGGAAATGAACTATGAAATATTTAAAAAAAAAAATTGGGAAATGAAAAAAAAGGACGAGAAATTATCTTACAAATTGAATAGGGATATCACATGTGATTTCTAGGATCTATTTTTTTTTCTCCAAGTAGTTTAATGGTTAGACCCACACATTATAAATATGAAGAAGACAGAATTCGAGGTTCAAATCTCAACCTCTACATACTAATACCTATGAATGACACTATTCTTTCAAAGAAAAAATAGTACTCTCTCTCTCTCTCTCTCTCTCTATATATATATATATATATATATATATATATATATATATATATTTTCTCCTTTCCAAACCCTAACTATCACCACTTTTCTTTTTCTTGATCTACTAAAGAGGGGGTGATTTATGGTCAATTTTGACACAAAATCACCTATTTGAATTGTTTTTCTTTCTTTTTAGTTGAATAAGTGTTTTCCACATATTTTCAATTTTATTTCGTTTGTTTTTGTGATTTTTTCGTCTTTGCACGACTCTGGTCGTTTTGATGTCCCGTCTATGTGCAGTGTATTTTTGATTTCGAGAAAGTGAAGATTCAATCAATGACTTTGGCGTCGTTAATTTAGCTGATCCGGAGACATGCATATTCTTGAGACTTGAATATGGATATTGTGAGTTTGTTCGCAGATTCATCCTTTTTGTTTTTAGCGATTTTGAATTTGTATTATATCGATGTACTCTATTAATTTAAATGAATAAATATTGTTTATTTTTGTCAAAAAAAATATTCTATGAACTCTCAATCGAGCTGAACTTACACGACTTTAGAATATTCTCTTTTTATCTTAAGCAAGAGAAGAGGTCCCTGTTAATATGTAATTCAACTGAAAATTTAATTTCACTCAAACATCTACTACTATCTTAAGAAAACTAATTACCACCATATCTCCATAATTACTCTTCTTAATTCTCACTAAATCCCTTATTTTATGGATATAATTGTCATTTAATGTCTCTCAAGAATCTCCCTAACGGAGTAGATACATACTCAATTAATTTCATTTTCCAACCAATTTTTAGTCAGTCCATGTAAACCGTTTGTTTTCCCACTAATCCAAATGTCACATTGTTTCTCTAAATCATTCCAAAACCTTTCACAGACTTTTCTTCTTCTGATTCCAAAGTTTTACAAAGAAGATCATTACAAAGAAAAAGGATGAAGAATATGAGGTAAAGAATGACTTAAATGAAGAGAAGGATTAGTTATTAAAGAAGATCGTGCAGGCTATTCTTAAGCACAATTGTCCATCATGGGAAAATTTCTCACTTTCGTTTATGTTCCTGAGGAGCCTTATACCAAAAAGTGATCGCTCATTGGGGTCAATGGATTTTCCAGAGAGATAGCTAATTAATTACATACTGTCCTTGATGTAAATTTTTTAAGGGTTGTAAAAAAATAGAAATGTTTACTTGAAAACATCAAATTTTTGACTTTTAAAAAGTTGAACATACCACTTTTTAACAATTTTCAATGCAAAATTTTTAATTTAGTCTCCTTAACTAGTGCCCATTCCCTTTTTTTAATTCTTATGCTTTGGTAAATGGGGTGTGAAATGTTTTTTAGGGGAAGGGTATTGAAACATGTAGTCTATTATAGTGAAGACACCGTAATTTAAATAGAGTTGGTGTGTGTATGATTTAAGCTCATGCTGATTTATAATTATCTTTTTAATCTATGTATTTGTATTATTTTGGTACCCTTCAAATTGTTCTCTTATAGTAATCGCAATGTTACGCGACCCGTACGAATGCACATGTCTTTTACTAGTATGTCATTAACATAAGCTCAAAAACACTTGAACCCATCAATAATTGCTTCATTTGTAAGATATATTAAATGGAAAGGACACCTTAAAAAAAATCTATTAATTTATATTTATATTAATTAAATTAGTTTTAATATATTAAAAGGAAACGACACTAAGACTAAATTGACTTAAATTAAATCAAATTAGTAAAACAATTATTGTATATGCTTTACAATGTAGACCAGATACATTAACTACTCAATGAACCTAAAAAAGGAATCTTTTCTTATATTTGAGACCGGAGGGAGTATTTTTGAAGATGTTGAGAGTTTTATTTGGATTAGCATTTACCATTGGATTGATCCAAACAATAAGGAACTTGAAATACTTAATAAAACTATCCACCCAATCTAAATCCTACTCATCAAGTAGATGCAATATAGTCTTTCGTAATTTTGATATATGTACATTATGATGGTTACACCACATGTACAAGTTCACTGTGATCACTCGTCTCTAATTCGATTTGCCATACCAGCGACATTAGTTCAACCCTAAAAAACTAAAAAGATGAGTTATTAGGCAAGTTACATTTCTTTACAAAGGGCCACTACAAATGACATGGTAACCAAAAGTATAACACTACTTCTCAACTATAACTTAACTATATATACTAAGAAAAATCCCCATCTTGCCATAACCGTGTGGTGAATTCAGATATAGTACTATCATGTATTTTCTAATTAACTTAATCAAGTATCTTTCAGACAACAAATTTAATAATAAAGGATGCAAGGAAGGCAGCGTTCTAGGGTTTAATTTCCTTATAGTTGGACAATACTAAAAAGCAAAAGCCCATCAAAAGTGCTAATTAAAGGTTTGGCTTAGGTTAGTAAAGAAAAAGAAGTACCAATTGTGTGATTACGAGAAAATTGTTGATGGAGCCACAAGCTTTTATCGGATGAAAGTTGATTATAATCAACAATAAAATAGAAGTACCAACAATCTCCGTGAGCTTAACTCTGTTGGTAGGAATATCGCATCTTATATGTAGGGGCTGGAGTTCAAACCTCAGACACCCCACTTCTCCGCATTTAATTGTGTGAGCTCTAGTCACTAAGCTACTTGACAAAAAAAAAACAGAAGTACCAACTAACTTATATTTTCCCAAAAAAAACTTATACTAGTACATTTTAGATTTTATAAACGTTCAGTGTATTGGAATCAAGATAAGATATCATATTTCTTTATGAGAGAGTAAAAATACAATAAGAGTATGAGAGGAGTTATTCAAAAATTACCATAAAATAGTTATACAAATATCATTTATTTTAATTATTCTTTGGGCTTATGTATTTTCTCCTAGCCACCCCAAAATTACCTTGATACCCCAACAACAGTTACATGCCGTTCGCTATGTGTGGTTGCGTTCTGGTCATATTCCGGAACAAACACTCCCCCTCCCTCACTTCTTTAAAACAAAAAAAAAAAAAACAACAATTATA
>Ga0228710_1006380_pt1 | contig 17902 bp, 11 predicted proteins | sample MedpolnodulmetaG_FD_177995 | JGI IMG/M metagenome (GOLD analysis project Ga0228710, IMG submission 177995) | Root nodule microbial communities from Medicago polymorpha collected in Santa Monica, California, United States - pink nodules | ecosystem: Host-associated > Plants > Roots > Nodule...
GTTAGAATATTAAAAAATATCTTATAATATCTTCACATTATTATGTTATAGTATCTCAGTTTGTCTCATAAGATCAATATGTAATTTTAGAGTATCTTAGATTCCCTCATAGGATTAGTTTCTATATTATTTAGGTATTATTATGATTTGTTCCATGATTTCCCTATTTATTTAGGATCAGAAGTCTCGTATCCTTATAAATATGTGTTGGTGTTTAGTTAGTATCAAGTTAGAATATAGTTATTACTATCAATAACAGTCAAAGATTTTATTATTTTTGTTCTGCTTTTATCTTAAAAGCCATAACTTATGGTATCAAGAGCCTAGACCGATCCTCTGCAGCTTGTCTCGTCATTATTCCACTTTTCAGCTCCTAAATATTTGGGAATATCGTAACCTGTATTCAGAATATATTTTATTGAGCCCAATTATTTTTCTTCTTTGTTTCAAAAGGTTTTCACTTATCTAGCATGATATCCTCCATCTCTGGCCGCCATTGCAGCCACCACCCACAGCCACAGAAAACATTTCTGGCGAGTTTGGATCGCCTATGGCTGATATACATTCTTCCTAAGTTTCAGCTCCAACGGCCTTGACACCTACTCACATGCATTGTCTTCTTCCGCGTTGGAAGACTGTTATTTATTGGGTATCGAGGTAGCTCAATCTAAAGATGGTATAGTGATTTCAAAAGAAAATACATTATGGATATTCTTAAGGAGACTGAATCATTGAATGCCAAACCAGCTGACACTACTAATCAAGGGGAGTTGTTAGATTCAAGAAGATATAGTAAATTAGTTGAGAAAATGAATTATCTCAGCCACCCGTCTAGACATTGCTTTTGCAATCAGTGTAGCAAGCCAATTTTTAAATTGCCCTTGTAAGGACCATCGGAATGTTGTGATATGGATCCTAAAATACATCAAGTGCTCTAAGAAAATGTCTCATTTTTAAAGGACATACTCGAATAGTTGGTTACTCTATTGCTGATTTGGCAGACTCTCATTGTTAGATGACCCACAAGGGGGGTATTCTGTGCTTACTAGATGTAACGTGATGTTTTGGAAAAGCAAGAAATAACTAGTTGCAAGATCTGCTGGAAAAGCCAAATACAGGGTCGTGACATTAGTGACTTGTAAACTTATTAGGTTGAAACAGTTACTCAGGAAGCTTTAGTTTGGATAGACTGTGTATGTGACGCTAAAATGTGATCATCAAACAAAATTGTATATTGCATCTAGTCCTGCTTTTCCTGAGAGGACTAAACATATAGAGATAGACTGTCATTTCCTCATGGAGAAGATCACGTCATTAGACAACACAACTAGCCAGATGCCTTCACCAAATCCCTATGAGGTCCTAGGGTCAGTTAACTTTGTAACAAGCTTGGTGCATATATAATATATATATGCTCCTGTTTGAGGAGGAGTGTTGAAAATATATTATAATCTTTGTATTTGTTGTATAGGATTGTAATTGTAATATATTATTTTCTGTTTTCTCCATTTATGACTCTGTTTTCTCTAATTCAACACTATTATTTAGGTATTATTATGATTTACTTCCTGATTTCCCTATTCATTTATAATCAGGAGGAGTATTGGTTTTTTGTATCCAGCAAACTATAATCAAGTTACTATTCAGTTACTATCAATAATATTCAAAGTCTTCATTAGTTTTGTTCTCTTTTTATCTAAACCCTAAAATTTGAAGAAGGTGGGAGCCCAACCCGAGAACAGTTGAATTCTAATGGAAGCACATCCAACATCCATGCAGTGCAATACAGAAATTGATTTCTTTAGGGTAACCAAAACTTATCTATGCAAGGAAGCAAAGATAAATAAGCTGCAAAACAAATAATGATAGGAACATAAATGTCTTGAATTAGTATCATTCCATACCGCTCCGAGTAATGATGCTTTTCGAAACCATGATAATTCATCATTTCGTACGTTCACTACTCTAGACTGGAAACTACTCTCCCACGCATAGCATCTATAAGCATGTTCACATAATCAACAAAAAAGCAGTTAGAACTGAACACTCTATAAGAAAATATTATTATATAGGGTTTGTCTAACATGTGCAATATTGCACATGTTAAAGTAACTAAAAATAGCAACTATTTATTGAAAAACAACAATTATTTATTCAAAAATTATATATTTAATAGAAAATACACAAATTCCAATACAAACATACTACTTTAAACTTCTTAACATGTGCAAATTTGCACATGATAGAAAAACCCTATTAGGTAAACAAACAGCTAATCATTTGTGGTAAAAGACATACTTTACAGTGTCCATAGCAGCCAAAATTTCATTCATGAGACCGATTCTCTTGTCTGTGCGTTGTAATCCTTCCTTAGACAGCTTCTGCATTCTGCTGATGATTACTGTCTGCATCCACAAATCATGTCATTATTCATGTTTTCAGTAAGCTTTCATGATGATTGAAAATAGTCAGACCAGGGATAACATGCCACAAGCCCAGAACAAATTACTAATCTAAATCTATATTGTTAGCTAATGAAAATACATATTTGGTGCTTCAAAAAGCAAATTTATATCAGAATTCAGAACCTCATTACCTTGATGGATGACAATGAAGAATGGGTTATCAAAGGAAGGGAGAGAGGAAAGGGAATATGTTATAATTTCTCCTGAGAGTGTATTTATACTAAAAAAATGGTGCAGTGCAAGTATATGGTATAAATTAAGTAGGTGAACGTTTGTACCTGTAATGGAAACATAAGAACTAGCAACAAAGCACCAAGAAGGGAAGCAACACCTAATTCTTGGTAAAGAAGAACCATTGCAATAGTAATTCGAAAGGGAGCTGACCACAAAGTGTGAAGTGATTGGCATATTTGCTGTTCAAGGGAATAAAATAATAAAGAAGTTAATTGCAAGGAGGCAGTATAGCAACGTCAAACATATTATTGAGAAAAATTACCATACAAAAATTTCATTAAGTTGTTTACAAGAGAAATTATATTAATAACTCAAAGATTTTGGGCTCCACGACCACTTCCATACAATAGTAAAATTTCCCACGGTATATATCCATTTCTATTTTCAAAACAAGTTGAATAAACTGGGTTGTTTTCTTAGTGGTGAAGTTTCGGTTTGTCCTTCCACTCTAGAAAATTTATTTGACAACTTCAATAATTGATAGGTTAAGTAAATAATCTGTAGCTTGACAATGCCACAATTGGACATGTAATTTAAAATTTCAGTTTTAACTTTCAAGTAAGGGTTAGTCTGATATAATTGGTTACTATGTTTCCAACTAATACCACTTACTAAAGATGCATGTTACAGTCAAATCCAGTATCGTCCTATTTAACAGCTTCAAAGTCAAGTGGATCTTTCATACATGTCAGCAGCAACAATTAGAATAGACATCAGATGATAGGGAGGAAAGGAAAACCATACCTGAAGTGACTCAGCATCAGTAGTCATCAAGTTGGTTATTTTTCCAGATGCAAATTGTTTTCGCGATTCGTGAGTAAGCCTTAGAGACTTGCGAAATACTGCTGCCACCTACAAGGAAGGAAAATGGAACACCAAACTCACCATGTTAAGTGCAACCGAGTGACCATGAATATCAATTGAAACATGCAGAGCTACTCCTGGCTTAAGATCATGTGTATCACTGCCAAAAATATTGACATGGGTAGATTTTCAGCCAAAGCATGGAACTAGAGCTCCACAACCTATGCTTCAAAGATGCTACTCTTAGACCCTTGTTCAAGAAATGAAACTTTAGGCAGCTCTTGCCTCATTGTTTGGACAGAAGAAAGAATTACCAGCGTTGATCTCAGACGATAACCAACACGCATGACATTCTGAAAATATTGAGCTTCACTTAACACCCCAAAGACCTACCAAACAAAATTTCAGATAGATCTTAGTCAAATCTCCCAAAAGTTATATAGTACTTGCCTGATCAACCCAACCCATCATTTAGTTTGGCACAGTTTAGTTAAAACCAAAAACATCTTCACTGTTTATCATCATTTGTAAGCATGCAAAGGAAAATAAGAAACAGTACAAGAACTGCAATTGAACTTTTAGAATCCGAAACAAGCAAATAAATAAATAAGCATCAAAACTGTTGGCTTCGCAATGCATTCAATACAAATATCAGCAAACAGTATTTAATCGGATTTTTTCATTCGCCTCAACAAAAAAACAAAAGTCAGATTTGTTTCATACCACTCCGACAAATATTGCGAAGGCATAAATGTAGCCCATTCCGGCTGGATCACCATTTTGCATAGACTGCAGACAATTCATGATACAAGTCAATTAACATCAAGAAAATTGTTAAACATTAATAATAGTAAGGTATATAGAGAATAATAGTGCCAATGTATGTAATACATTATGGGCTGATCTTCTATTAATCTTGTTCTAGTACTACTTGACAAGTGACAATTCATTAAAAGAGTAACTAACCTGTAGAAGCTGGTTCAATATAAGTGGGCCCGTAAATTGGGAAAGATCATTGCCAATCTACATATTGCAAACAGGAGAGCAAATAAATTAGATGTAAAATTCCCAACTTAACAGTTCAGTCAGGCTAAGTATCACTCGAAATCATCAAAAGCACATCTACCCACATATTTCACATAGGAAGCATAACATCGGATAGACGGTAAAAGTCTGAACAATTGTATAGCATTGCAACGGGCAGATCACTAGATGCCAGTGACGTCTAATACCAACTTCTTAAGTTGATAGTTGATGTGACAGCACCAACTTATTTGATGCATATGTATTTTAAGAATCATTTCGTGAGGCAGTAGATATATAAGAAAACTAATCACCGGTTTAAAATGAAAGTGTTCTATATATAACCTTGCAGGAACATCAGGACACCATATATAGTTTAACATGCAGCAAACTCCAAAGGATCCATAATCCATATATGTGGCAAACTTTTGACTAAGATGTGAATGCTAATCTACTCCTAACATATTCAACAGTTTAAAACAAAAAAACTTTCCTTTATTTTGAATTCATATCAAATGCTTTATACCAAAATCCTCACAAAGTGAACAGTTTATTATGTTAAATCATGTTAGAAATGATGTTCATCCATGACATCTAATTAACAGGAAGAAAAAAAAAGTACATTACCTTGAAAATGCCTCCAAACCAAAACCTACAGAATCAAAACGAAATAAAATCAAATGAAGTGCAGATAAAAAAATAATAATCAACCAACATAAAATCATAAGTTATATCTCTAGCATCTACCGCTAATTAAGGAGCGAGCTTGGGGAAATTTACATACAATATGCTTCAACCTACAGTTTCTCTATATTATCATTATCTACCTACAATTTTGCCAAACTCTTGCTTCTCTCTTCATTTTCTCAACAGGATATATATGGTATCGAAACAAAAAGGACATTGATCTGCAAATCCTTGTTTATCCATACCTTCCTCCAAGGCTTGCATTTAATGCTCTCAAAAGCCAAGGTTTTGATTTCTGAGACTCCTCGGCCCAACATTTCTGGAATCTACAGATCCGAGAGAGATATTTTATAAACCAAAATTTAAACAATAATTTCAGTAGAAAGAAGAAAAAATTGCAGGAGAAACTAAACATACTTATTATGCAATGCCTCTGTCCGCTCCCATGTATCTAATTTCCATATATCTTTCTCTGTAAGTGGTCTTTCATATCCTAGTTTCATAATGGGATTCATCCAAGAAAAAACCATCTCTGCCAAAGGAACAATTCAAAACCAGTTAACCATGCATACACTATGAACAGAGTTTTCACAATGATACCTTCGAAATTGATGACCACATAAAGAAATAAAAAAAAACAGAATTATTCTAAACAAAATGCAGCGTATCTTATCATTTTCACTTAAGTGGTAACATACTAACATATAATACCAGCAGCAGCAAAAACAGAAAAAATAATAGCTTAATCAGCAGAGTGACTGTTCAGATCCTTCTTCACATAAACCTTTAATGCATTTTCCAATAGCTCAATATAAATAATATTACCAACTGTTGGAATTAACATTCATTAATATCTGTATACGTACTTGACCATAAGCCAGCTCGCCTTTCTGGACATATGAGCTCTCCTTCAGGGAGTTCATCATATGCAGCATCATTAACAATTTCACTAGCAATGGGGGTATAGCCTGGATAAGGATCCAAAGTAGGGACATACACAAGCAAAAGTATTCCAAACAAAACCTGGACCCAAGAGAAGATAAATATTACTTTCCTTTACATAAAGAGTTGAAATTGAAGGAAAATACAAGTAGGAGGAGGATAAGATGCCCTCCAAAATAGAGAGCAGGGGAAAAAAGAAACCTATAAGGAGGAAGAGCTCAATAATGCATCTAAACTGCCCAATCAAACTGTCTATGTGTATTAGCAACTCCCTCAAACAAACTTAAGTAGAAATAACAGTTAAGACAACCTTATCCCCTCGCAGATTTTAGTCATAAAGAAATACTCTTTATAAGGTGAGTGTTGTAGTCTGGAAAAATGTAATAAAGAATTGAAGGGATTAGCAAGGCAAATGTCCAAGCAATGTACATGACATTTGTAACAAGCTGGGCATATTTATTGTGTAGCTTGAAGAGAGCCTTAAAGAGTAATGTCAGGATAACGTGTAAAGTAAGTTTTGGGACAGGCTTGAACAAGTCGTACCATACATGCTTTGATAGTGTTAAGAGTCTCGCATTGGATGAGAGATTAAGTGGGGGGCAATCCTCACTTTACAAGCCGGTTTTGTAAGGACGAGTTAGGCCCAATATAAAATTTTAGATGGTATCAGAGTCTCCTCCAAGATTTGTTGGGCCATCTGCTATCAGGTTTCCGCCATCGGGCTCATCATTTATATCCACGCACTAAGCCCAGTAGTGTTGGGCGTGAGGGGGGTGTTAAGAGTCCCACATTGGATGAGAGATGGCCAGAGGATATGTTTATACATGGGGGTAATCCTCACCTTACAAGCCAGTTTTCTAAGGATGAGTTAGGCCCAATATAAAATCTGAGAGATAGTATAAATGTGTGTGGAGCCGGACTGTATCAAGTTACCATGTCCCGGTAGCCAGCAATTCACTGACTCTATGCTTTATGCTATCCATGTATATTACTTTTTAAAACGCATTACAGGTTTTTAAAACAAAACCATTCAAAGGAGAAAGCTCGTATTTCAACAAAGGTCCACTCTGAACCAATTAAGAAAGCCACAGCCAACTTTAGACACAAAGTAGCACTCCTTTTGAAAGCTTTGCAAGGGCCACAAGAGTCATTAGGAGCCTAATGCTAGTTTAAAAGTGTGTTTTGGATTTGCAAACAGAACACGAAGTATCAATCAACCAGTAACAATAAAAACATAGCCAATGATCATACTAAATCTGACGAGTGTAGAAAATACCTGGCAAACCACCTCACTGATGTACAAATACAACACTGATCTGTAAAGGAAACAAAAATGTTGGATTTAGAAAAACAATGACGGGAAAAACATATTGCCTTGAGCATGAAGCAGATGAAAAATATTGATTGCTTAATTCTCATTGCGTGATATACCTAGTTATATACTAATATAAATCTACAAACACACAATATGTATGTGAGTATCGGTCTTTTTAAAAAAATAAAATAATATTTACTTGAAAATGGAATGAAAGAAATAGGAGGTGATGCGTAGGAATCACAACACATATATTTCCAGGTCAACACCTCACTTTTGGATGAGTAGGGGAGGGGAATACGAGCGTATAATGTCATGAAATGATGATGATGATATACACAAAACAATTTCATGGTATAGTATATGACTATGCATGTGTATAGTCACCCCAGATTAGATCTGCACACCACTACGACAAAAACAAGATTTTAGAACATTAGCTAAAAGGGAGACTAAAATAAATTTCAAGGGTGACTTTAAATTTAGCAGAGGAAAAACAAATTCTATTAAGGTGAAAAAAGGATCACATACATTACCACAGGTCTTACACTTTAAGTGCCTTGGAACTATCATATAAAGTAATGAGGAAATAAATGGAGAAGTCAACTATATAACTCAGGCAGGGCTGATGAAATATAGGAATGTTTTGGATGGAGTAACACTAGAAAATTACATCTCAAACAAAGGAAAAATTTGTTCCAATTATATGACTCGCAATTTTGTATGGTGCTGAATGTTAAGTGATATAAAACCAACAAGAAAATAAACTTAGTGTTGCAGATATGAGACTGTTACGAGGGATGAGTAGCTGCACAAGACAATATAGGAGTAAAAATACAATCATCATTATAGAGAAAATTGGGCAGCTCCCATGGTAGAGAAAATGATAGAACTACATCTTATGTGGTTTGAGCATGTATCAAGAAAATGTGTAGAAGCATTGATAAAGATAGTAGACTAGACGAAGTACAATCTAATAGTTATAGGTAAAGAGAGGTCAAAGAAAGTTATAGTTCAAAACATTAAGAGAGATTTAGAGGTAAATAGTCTATCATTGGACCTAATGTATGACAGGACTTTACGACGTCAACTGATCCATGTAACCAACTCCGCCTAGAGGGAAAAAGGTTGGATTGATATTGCAGTCATCGTTGTAGGGGAGGAAAAGGGCATCAGAGTATTTTTATTTTAGAAAACAAAATCCTATACAAGGGTTCATAAATCGAGAACATCCCAAGGCTACAGAGAACTTAGGAGTATATTATTTAGGGATTGATGATATGTCACAGATGCATATTATTTTCTTAGATGTGTTGTGATATAGGATCCTTTTGATAGCATCCCTGGTGTTCGGCCTTTTGACCCATAAAAGGAGTCTCACTAACAGATATGCAAATTGATCAGCTTGTTTGTCATCTTCTTTCAGCTTTTCTAAAGATGATATTGTGTGTTCCATTTTTGTACTCCCCGGATTCATCTCTCTAATAACCGATTTTATGATATTTCAATAGATAATGTGCATTGCACCATTATTGCCAGCAAGCCACATAACATAACAAATGTGATATGGCCAAACCTGCTATAAAGTTCCTGGACAGAAATGATGAAATTGAACAAAACAGCACCCCCTACAGCAGCATAAATCAAACCAAATCGGACAAACCATCGGAATTCATAGATGTAGACTTTAGTTTCAATCCCAAGCAAAACCAGCATGGAGCACCAAGCAATAGCCTCAATAATCAGCGATGTTATCTGCCAATAGATGATACTGCAGGTTTAATGTCCAACCAGAAGAAATAAAAGGTATGGTGTGCAAAAATGATAAGCTTACAGCAGCTTAAACAAATAAGCACTTTTAAATTTCAATTAAATGAAACATTAATAAGATAAAGGAAACCAAATCATAAGTGCAGTGGTCAGAATCATGGCGCACCTCAAACGGAGCAAGTTGAGACTGCCCGTCTAAATTTAGAACCGATACTCCCATAATCAATCTGTATAAAGGCTCTGCCACACAATATGCAGCCAAAATCCCAAGAACATAATTGTAGACATTTGACCTTAAACGAAACTTCTTGACGCTAAAATCCTTCTGAATCAACCATATACGATAGATGACCAAGCCTAGAATCACCAAATGAGAAATAGCAATCACTAAAGAGTCGACCGCACAAGGAGTATAAGCACCAAAGGCATTCTGAACTGTTCTTGTCCACACTCCATTTTCAACCGGCTGACAATACCAAACCAACGGATCGAAAGCCATTTTTATCAAATAGCTTTGGTGAAGAAACAATTCAAGTTCAAATACCACACATCAGCACGAAATTCTCCCCTCTCTCCTCTTCAAATGATGATCCTAACAACATTAACAGTAAAAATAAGCATCCGTAATTACTTGTCTCTTCTTCATGTATTATCCTCAGATGAATAGAAAATATAATAAAATCAAGCATTTGCATTTCACTACTAGAAGAAAACATTTGACTGCCTGGTGTCCAGTATCCAATGTAATTACGTCCAATTAATTCATTTTATCAAATTATTATCGGTGTCAACGTGCCAGGTGTTTTTGTGTCAGTACTTCATAGTTTCAACTACTTTTTTAACCTAAATTTTTACTATAGATTAAAAATTAAAAACTCCATCTGTTTCATCACGTAACTAACTTAAGACCAAATTACTATCAATATAAAGAGATAATAAAAATGATTAACACCGTTGCAAACACAAACACACTCTACTGATGCAAATCTAATTCGCTAGATTAGATTTTATGAATCTAAAATCAAATTCACTAGCAGGTTTCACTTACTTGAACTGAAAATCATTAGTTCACAGTTTAGCGCAGATTCTTTGAGCTAAGTAGAAGATTAAGATTAATGAAATCAACAGAAAGCAACAAAGTGAAAATTAAAGTAGAATTGAAAAAGCTTAATTCAAAGATGCGAATAAATTTATGCAGAAGAAAGGAAAAATTGAACGAAAGGCGAGGATCCCGAGGAGAACTGACCAGTGAGAAGTGAGAAGAGAGATACCTGATGAGAGAAATGAAAGGAAGCGAAAAAGGTTCTGAAACGAGAAAAAGTAGAGAAAAGTTTGGGGAGAAAGAAGACAAAAGAGAATTGGTGGAGATAAATATCCTATTTATATAATACGTTGAAGTGAAGTGTGGTAGAGAAAATTTGGAATGAGATTAGATTCAGTCACATACACGTGATTATGTGAATGTGAATGTGTTTTTGTGATGTAGTATAGTACCTAATGAGTTTGTGATGGGTGGAATTCAAAGGTGTGAATGAAAGATACCAACACCTTAATTGCTAGGACGGAGTCCATTCTATTATGTCTCTTTCAATGCACTATAAACTAGCTTTATTAAATACTATCATGCGTCACACCTTACGACTCCTATTAATGGCAAGTGCATATTTTGTTTAGTTTATCATGGGTTTCTTCCTACTATAGTCAATCATGTACAAACACTTGCCTCCTCCCTTTGTCAATCATGTACAAACACACACTTTTACCTTTTCCCTTTTAGCACTATTCAATATTTCTTGGTTAAACTTTTGATGAATTTCAAAGTTAGGTGAGGTATCGACTAATAACTATTCCTTCAGTTAAAAAATACATGTAACGATTTTATAATGTGCATTATTCATATAATTTGTTTTGACTATATTTTTCAACTAATATAAATACAAATGTTATCATATAAGATGTTGTTCGGTTTGTCTCGATGAATATTTTTAAAATATCAAAATTTATAAATTTTAATCATTGATAATTAAATATGTTAATGTTCAAAGTTGTGTATTAGCATGTGTGAAATTGTCGACTAGACATGTATTTTGAAACCGATTGAATATTAGTTGTGATTCTCTTTCTTCACTGGTACGTTGAGTTTTGGGTTCCTTAACTGCTCCAAAGAGTGGCAAGTGAGAAGATTTTGGGGTGTTGAGTTACTAAACTGAGAAATGCATAAAACAAAAGATATAAGCAGAAAGGTAATTGAATAAAAATCTGAAGGAAAAAAAATAGTTTGTTTGATTGATTAGAAAAATTTACAAGGTCTGTATTTATAGGCAAACACTAGTCCTACTAGCCAAAAAATGCCCCGCAGAAATTAGTCTTCTCCGACTAATTACATGGGTATTGTGTGAATCCTCGTGTTGTAAGGGATGGTGCTTCATGTTTGATTGTATTTCTTTGTTTGTGCAACACTTTTCATTGATATTATCCACATGTGTGTTACTTCCTCGTAATGCGGCCTCATGCTCTTAGCTTTTTTCTTCCGAATAATAGTTATGTAATCATGGAGTAAAGTAAATTGCTCGTCTCTTTTCAGTTCTGGATTAGACCATTCTCTTTGATCATATCAAGTAACCAAATTTTCTTATGACGGTCATTGACCCAAAGCTTATCATTCATCTTCTTCCTAAAAAGTTGAGGGTTGATCCACCTGTTCCCCTCCATTTTTATCTTCCATATTCCTTTTATTACCATTGTTTTATTATTTGTTCCTGGAATTATACATATTTCTTTTTCATGGTTAATTCTATTCTAGCAAATTCACCCCTTCACCTCCATTTTTATCTTCCACATTTTCATATTCCTTTTATTACCATCGTTTTATTATTTGTTTTGGAATTTGAAGAATGAAGGGTTTTCGGGGTGGGAAACATAGTTTTAAAACTCGACTCGGTAAGGTCACTGGATCACTGGTTAATTGGTCGAACCACCGGGTCGCAGGTTAAACCGCATGACTGAATTGAATGACTCGATTGCAAAATTGGTCTCTATAAAAAAAATTGTATGTGTAATCAACCGAATAAATCAGTATTTAAATCATATAAAAAAATTCATTGCTCATAAAATGTAAAAATTCATTGCAAAAGACAAAAAAATCATTGCACTAATAAACAGGGGACAATTAGATATAATGTAAATGGAGATATAATATATAAATTATTATTCATGGTTAAACATAACAAACAATTGTTGCAGTGGTGAAAGTCATTTCATATGTCCTATAAACCCAATTTGATTCCCTCTATTTAGTTTTAAAATTTAATGTCCTATAAACCTAGTTTGATTCCCTCTATGTAGTTTTTCAAAATTTAATATTTTTCAATCGTCAACTCTGCAGCTAGCAATAAGCATTGAATCCGTATTAAATATTAATCAAAAAGAATAGATTTCACATTAAATTTGAATTGAATCCGCATTAAAAAATAATCAATAATATTGAAATTTCATTAACCCGGTTCAGCCGACTCAACCAGTTTTCATCGGTTTTATCACCGAGTTGATGACGTCACTCCAGTTTAAATGTTCAACCGATCGAAATACCTGACTGGACCAGTGAAGGGTCTGGTTTCCGAGTGAACCGGTCGGATTGGCCGGTCCGAGCCGAGTTTCAAAACTATGGTGGGAAGTATAGGAAAAAATGGAAAAATCTTTCAGAAAAATTCAATGAGTGTTTTTTTAAATAATGATTAATTAATGTTTTATGATTAATATATTTTTTATTTTAGCTATATTATAACAACATAGATTAAATTTGAAGAATTAATGTAAACCCTCCAAAACTTTTCTCCAATCTCCAATACAATTTTTGAGTTCCGTCAAATGAAGAAATTTTTGTATTGTGAAGAAAAAAGAACCCCCCCCCCCAAGTCCTCCATTTCCAATGTTCTCTAATTTTTCCATTTGCTTTTTTTTTCTTCTTCCAAAACTCTCCCATCTCACTATGCTTATGGTAGAATACGAAGTAAATAAGGAAGATGGTGAGAGGTACGATGCGGAGTTTGAAGAGGAAGAAGAAATACCTAGTAAAGAGTTTCTAAGACTTTGTTTGGGAGTTTGGAGGGGAGCGGAAGGAAGGGCTTTGGGGGATAGAAATATAGGGAAAAATTGAGAAGGAAGGGCTTTGGGGAATAGAAATATAGGGAAAAATTGAGAAATATTTCACATTTTTTTAAAGTGATAAATTAGTGCTTATGATCAATATATTTTTAATTTTAATAATATTATAACAACATATATTAAATTTAAATAATTCATATAAACTCTCTCAAACCCCATAAAACTCTTCTCCAATACAGTTTTTTAGTTTCTCCAAATAAGAAGAGTTTAATATTTTGAAGAAAAATAAGTCGTTCAAACCCCTCCTCTCAATGTCTTCTATTTCTTCCTTTTTTTTTCAAACTCTCTCCTCCCTTCAAACCCCTTCTCTTATATTGATTGGCTAATGTCCAAATTTCAAAAGACTTGCTTCTCCCAAGCAAATAACCTTGTCCTCTAACTCTAACCCACCTCATCCAATCTAAACTTCTCCGAAACAATAATATTTTTAATATTAGAAACACCATATATACAACAATGCAAACCTCTTGCTAAATTATCCTTTGATTAAGTAAAGTCTATATTGCTCAGACTTCCAAATCCATTTTCTAGCTAAATTATCCTGCAAAATCACATTAACAGGCAATGAATAGATTCCAAAACACTTTATTCTTCACAAAGAAGTGATGCTGGGTCACCTTCGGCTACTAGTTTTGAAACAATTTTGTTAGAGATATTTTTTCTTTCTGAAGGGATGTTTGGGTTAGTCCAAAGGCATTTTGTATGTTATTAAACAAGAATTCCATGATATGGGTCGGGTCGTCAAACACACTTTCTTTGTCACTCTCTCTAATTGAACCACGTCATCCTCTTTTTAAGCATGATTTTTTTGCTACTGGTTGTCCAGGGTGGCATTTGGATGACACTGGGGTGCCAATGTCATGTGACATTGGCCAACCACAATGTCACCCAACTGTTTCCGTTGTCCAGGTTGCTTAAAAAACACTTGCTCTAGTTTTTACCCAGCACCACCACGTGAAACTGTCCACCATTTTTGCAGAAACCATCATTTTCAACCTATCAAACTCAAATACATATATCCTTCCTTAAACCTTCCATTTCCAACTTTTCATTCAATTTTCAATTTCTATTTTTTTGTTCCTTTTTTCGTTTTTATCTATTTTAGTTTTTCTTTCTGTTGTTTTGGGATTTCGATGTAACATTGTTTGAAGTTGTGTTTACCCTGAACATGTGATGATCCGATTCTGTTACAGTCACTGCTGCCAAAAGTCTCAATATCCTTTGTGATTATCAATTTTCCATCGCAAATTCATGTCGACGATGAGTCACCCCACCGCTGTCGATGATGCCTGATACACGCAGAATACCAAGTTGTGAAAAAATAGAAAAATTTGTTCAACCAGTTAACAGGTAATGGGTTAAGAAAATTTAAGACGTGGCAACATACACCAGCGTGTGTTGAGTGGCGTCTGTTTGAGCGTTTGTTTGTAGCATATCTCTAATATACAAAGGGTGATAGAGAATTTTGAGTTGTGTGGTCATTTTATTCTTCTAATTACACCCTTCCAATTATTTCGTCCAATGTTTACAATTATCAATAAACTATAACAATATATAAAGAGCTTTATAATGGGATCATGGTTAGACAGAACTTTTGGTTCAAACGCAAATGCCCAACACAAATCTAATTTCTATGTAGCTGTATACCGGGAACATAAATGGCCACCGAGGCAGTGGCCCTTGATGGTAGTATTTTTGTACTAGCACACCAACATTTCACCATTTATTTTTAAGACAAGGTAAAAAAATCAACCGCGCTTTACAAAACTGAGAAATTCATAGTCAAACTATAATTCTCATATTTTCAAACATCTCTAAATAAATTGCTTCTTACATTTATTTATCAGATAAACACAAGTTGCAATCAATGAATGTGCTTCACAAAGGTACCAGATGATTATCAACTGCAATCTGTCAATGAAAATGACTGTAGTACCAAATAAATTCATTCAAACATGCATTGTTGGGTCGTTCCAGACTTTCTTTGTATCCCAACGTTACAAAGAAATGACGAGGAGTTGTTACTAACACATTCACAAAAACATTTCTCCTATGTTGAAATGTTTCAAATTTGTCAAAAGTAATAATGGTTATCATCAAAAAAATAAATCCCACATGAGAATTCATAATACCTCATAATACTCATAATCATCGTCAGACAAAAAATCTTGGTCCACAAACCAATCTGGGTCTTCAGCGAGTGAAGCATAATCAAATGCCACTTGAAATGGATAATCATCAGTGGAATCATATGGAAGCCGTAAATACTTGACTTGTTCTATAAATCTCTTCCCCACGCTTGCTACCAAATAAAATTAATGTTGTAACATTGGCGTATGTCGAGAGATTCAAGGTGAAGACGGCCATCAAGAATAGCAAGCAAACCATCATTAGTCATCTTGTTTCCAAAAAGCTGAAGATGGCGTACTCCAGGCATGGTTTGCGCAATAGCAAATGCATCATCATCATCTTCAACGCGTGGATATTTGTATGCTTGAATGTTGAATTTAAAGGTTTTCAATCGAGGGCAACATCGGCCAATGGCTTCAAAAGAATGATGAGATAGGTTGCTGAGTGATATATCAAGTTCCTCTAATTGAGGAAGCTTTTTAACAGCTTCACAAAATTCTTCATCCGTTACGTTATAGCAACAAGCAAGACGAAGGCGTTGTAGATGACTTGCACTGTAAAAAGTCAAGACAGCAAGATGAGATATTGTTGCATAGATATGCTACCAAAATCCACCATACATTGATAAACTAACTGGTGCTACTAAAATATAGTATGTGGTAACTATAGTTATCTATCTAAAAATGTCAAATTTCGTATTTATAAATCACACATTGACATTTTATAATATAAACAGAAGCAATACAAACTAATTTGTATTACAAACACGGGCAAGTTTTCACTTTCGGCGATAACTATATCACACACATAAAAATCATTTATATATGATAGACAATATCTCAAATCTGAAATAAAAGACAATTGTCACTTATCCTTCAAATACACAATTGACAGCATTCAGCCTAAAAATTTTGGCATTTTTTTTTCCAGTTGATCGGGACTTGTAGACAAAAGTATTACTAATTTAATCCCTAAAATATCACTCACCCTTCAATTTAGGATGTGTTTGGTATGCTATAAAATAAGGAATTGGACATGACAACTCCATATGTACTTTGTTTGACTTTAAAATTGTTCTTCGAACTAGACAAATTGGGGGACAAGAGAGACTATAATTTTTGTCCCTCACTAAACTACAAGACAACTTTTTGTCCTTAGTGCAAGTTGTTCACACACACAATTGATGGCGTCAAGCCTAACAATATTAACATTTTTGTCGGTTGATACGAGACTTGTGGACAAAAGTATCACTAATTTAGTCCCTAAAATATCACCCACTCTTCGATTAAGGATATGTTTGATACGCTAACAAAATAAGGAAGGACAAAAACAACCTTTTGTACACCAAACATCATACAACACAAAAACTTGTTTAATGCCTTAAAGTTTGTTTAGTTCCTGCTATTAAGATCATAAGGACTAACAAGACCAACATGTAAATATATCATAAATATATCACTAAAACTAATGGAATTAAACAAAAGAGCCTATGATTGCTTAGTTAGATAAGGTAATTTACATGCAAATACATAATTGAAATATACGAATGTGAATTAAAAGTATAAAAAAAATAAAATAAAATGGAACATACGAATTAGCGATGTGGTAGAGAAGAGCAGAGCATCAGTAGCAAAAGACTCGATGTTGATGTCAGTTATGTGGCCGCAGCTGTAATCAACTGCGCGGTAGCATAGAGTTTCTAACTCCCATTTAGTGTTAGGGTCACCTGAATTGGGCATGTTGATAATGCGATAGAGAGAAGGGTCCTTCGAGATTTCGCGCCATGTGGTGCAAACATTGTGAGGGCGAATGAGAATATCGATTGTGTCAAGCTTTCGGAAAATGGATAACACTGCATCTCGTGGAAGATCTAGCCAGTTTCGTTCTCCAGAATCAGTTACAGGTTTCGAATTCGATGAGGAAGCAGCAGAAGAAAAAGATGGTGGTAGTAAGGATTCCATTGAATTGAAGAAAGAATTAGGGCATGAGAATTTAAAGATGGAGGAGTTATAACGCAAAGAACATTGCTTTTTAAGCCCCTTAAAATCTCCAAAGGCCCCCTAAAATATCGAATTTGCCCTTTTATACAACATATGGTAGATATATACCGAACCAGTTAGGAAGATAACTACGGGATACTCAATTACATGATCCGGTAGATATAATCCGAATTCGTTAGAGATATAACTTCAAAACGGCATGTTACAGAAATTGCGGTGTTTTGCCGCAGTTATTAATAAAACACGACATTTATATAAGACAAAACACAATTTTGGTTCTCTTATTTCCTCTTTTGCACTCCACTTAAATTTTATTCTAAACTTTGCAATTTTCCATAAGAATCATACCAACAAACCGTGTTAACTTC
>Ga0228710_1006382_pt1 | contig 17893 bp, 5 predicted proteins | sample MedpolnodulmetaG_FD_177995 | JGI IMG/M metagenome (GOLD analysis project Ga0228710, IMG submission 177995) | Root nodule microbial communities from Medicago polymorpha collected in Santa Monica, California, United States - pink nodules | ecosystem: Host-associated > Plants > Roots > Nodule...
AAAAAACAAAAAAAAAAAAAAAAAAAGGTAGTTGAATCCAACGAAAAGAGGATTTTCATCTTGATCCAACGTCATTATGAAAAATCCATCGCGCTTTAGTTTATTTTATCATGCTTAATTTTTAGACCTTAGTTAGAAAAACGTAAAATCAAAAACATTCAAATATCAAAAACCTCTCAAAAATCTTTTTCTAAATAAACCTTGATTTTCAATCAAGTGACTTTCCTTTTTTCTTTTTCTTAACACAAATATCTTTTCATTAACAAACTTTGGATTTCAAACCAAGTGACTCCTACATCTTTCTTAAATTAAAACTTCAATCAATTTTAATCATATTTAGACTTTTATTTTCTTCAATTAAAATCAATCGATCACCCTTTATTTCTATGCCATTTCGGCCTCTTACCTTTAAAATCATTTTCAAACTTTAAAATCAATCAAAACAAATCACTCGGCTTTTCACCCCCGAACTACGTGATATTAATCCCGCTCGGGTGCGTAGACAAAAGACTTTGTCTTTCCAAAAATACAAAAACATTTTCTTTCTTTCTTCACTTGTACTTAATTTTTTTTTACAAGCAAGCAGCGAATTTAGCACAAGATAAATAAAAGCAAGAGGTTCCTATAGAGTACTATAGACGTTTAGGGTGCTAATACTTTCCCTTTATGTAACCAACCCCCGAACCTTTAATCTCTAATAATTAGGGTTTATTCGAACTTTTCCCATTTTCCTTAGAAAAATTAAAAGCTCGGTGGTGGTCATATGACCTCCCCTCCCCCCGAAATTGTAAGTTTCGTCAATTATCTCATTGATATTAACAAAACTTCAATTACCCCATGAAATTGAACAACGTTAATCAATTTACACCCTCCGTCAAATTCTTTTGTTAGTCAACATGACGTTTTGCAAATACCCCTTGAAGTTTTGCACTTATGTGCAAAATGCCCCTTGAATTAGCTTTAGTATTTAAGTTATTTAAGACGCATTTTCTGAATAATCATAATAGAAATTGGTACCAAACATAGAAATATAACTGAAATAACTTACTTTTATTGATGATACAATATGAATATAGGATACATTGGGTTCCCTAGAAAATTGAGAGTCTTGGGTCTCTCCCTCCAAGAATTCGAGAGCTTGGTCTCTCCCAAACCAATATTCAGTTCCAAATAAAATGCCTACTGATTTTTCATTTGATTTTCCTATTTATTCAATAATTTCTTAATAGTAACTACTGCCTAATAACATAATAACTGCATCCTAATAACATAATAATAAGATGTCTAACATATCATAAAAACACTACAAAGTAGATTCATAATATAGCTGACTAATTCACTTTTGTATCCATGTATGCTATTCTACTTAATGAGTATTTTGAACTTTTTCTTTTTCTATGAAAACAATGCTGAATTGAAATTCTTTTTGGAATTTTAGCTTATGACTCTCAACATAGGTGTCAAACACATCAATATTGCCAAGTAGTATTAGGCTCCATAGGGTAATGCTTATGTTGATTGTCACGTGCTCATTGTATTCACAAACGAAGTATTATTGAGTTTGGATTTCTATATCTAATAAAGTATTACAAAGCGGTTATGGAGTAGTATATTGTTTTGTTTTTTGTTATCTAAAATATTGGATTGTAATAAAGGATCCAAATGTTAATTGTAATATTTTAGAGTTTAAAGTATTAAAGTTAACTGTTAATTGTTTGTCTTTAATATCTTTTGAGTCAAGGATAAGAAAAAAAATATAAATTTTCAAGTTCGAGGGGCATTTTACACATAAGTACAAAACTTCAGGGGGTATTTGCAAAACGTCATGTTGACTAACAGAAGAATTTGACGGAGAGGGTAAATTGATTAACGTTGTGCAATTTCAGGGTAATTGAAATTTTGTTAATGCCAGTGGGTAATTGATGAAACTTACAATTTCGGGGGTAATTGTTTATTTAGTCAATATCATTTTCATTATGTTTTAAGCATAGTTTTAAAAACCGGACCGGCCATCGACTCGGTGAGGGTAGTGGGTCACTGGATCATTAGCCGAACCACTGAGTCGTTGGTCGAATTGCTTGAAAGAATCAGATGACTCAGTCATTTCACTCGATCTCAATATAGTTTTGATCTTTGTATTAAACAAGTTGACTCGGTCTAAACAAATAAAACTAACACTAATAAATATTAAAGAAATCATCAAATAAATTAACATAATTTCTCAAATTTGTTTTTAAATTTAAGTTCATCGACTATAACATAATTATCTGATCAAACACATAAATTTATAAGTATAATAAATTATAAACACTTATTTTTAAAATTAAATTGAAAAAAAGTGAGAAAATATACATGTTAAAATTTGAACTGAAGCATATATAATCATAACGCCAAAAAAATAAAAAATAAAAAAGATGCATATATAATCAAAACTTTTAAGTGTTAGAAGTAGTAGAACAATGGAGTTTCCAATGCTAACCCAACTTGGTCTTGGCTACGGCGTACTTTCCCAATCGCATGGCATAAAATACATCGTCACATGACACTACATATCTTTGTCCTCTCCCTCTTTTCTATTTTAAAACACTTCAAAACCTTCTCCCTTTCTCTCTCTCATCTACGTGATATCTTCATCATCACATTTCATTCCATACTCTCTGGCATTTCATTCACTTCTGATTAAAGCATTTCAAGCAATGGATTTGGCTTCGAATATTGGTGGAAAGATTGAAAAGGATGATGTTCTCTCCGCAGTCGAAAAGTGCGTCGTCTCTCTCTCTCTCTATAATTCGTTTTCTTCTTTCTTTCCTTTTTTTTTAATAAATTATGGTCTCATTGTGATTTTTAGACTTTGATCATGAGTATATGTTTTGCTGATTAGTTTATGTTTTAGTTACATGAAGTAATTAACTTCTATACTCTATACACCATGTATGTATTTTATTTTTAAATTTTCTTTTTTGATTTCTTAGTTAGGGCGGACTGTTTTTGGGCTTGTCACCGTATTTTTTATTCTTATCCTTCTTGTATTGAACATTGGGTGATTAATGATACTAGTTTGATATAAAGGAAGATGAGTTGGAGATCTTAGGTTGAACATCAGTAGCATTTTTTGCAAGAGATTGCACGCTTGTTTGAACCACTTCAGTCATATCTTGCAAAAATAATATCGTTTTTATTTGCTTGTTCCACCAATCTTAATTATTGGTGTCAAGAATTGGTAATTTGCCACCGAAACTATTGCCAAGATTCTCCAAGTAAGAGCTTATCATCTTCACTAAATGATCAAAGGATGAATGGACACTTAATCTCAAGTGGTATTATGTACCTGAGCTAAGAGCTTGAGGCTCCTAATACCGGTTGTTAGAATTTAGTAAATCACACACATATGGAGGGAGAAAGGGAGAGATATTATGGTTATGTACTTTATCCCTTCATTCAATACCATAATGTGATTACTTATACATTTTATGAGTTAGGCTTACAAAGTACTAGTGAGTAGTGACTAGTAGGGGTGTTTATAACCAAACCAATCCAATAGAAAAACTGCAAATTGAACCAATCCAAACTAAAATCGCAAAAAATGACATTTGGTTCGGATGTATTCGGGTCATTTTTTTACTCAACCGCATGATTTGGTTCGGTTTGCGGTTTTGATTTTACCAACCGAACCAAACCAAACCAAACCGCAATATAAGAAAAACATTAATTAAATATATATCACCTAGGCCAATACTCATAAAAACTAAATGGAAACTTTAATAAAATGACATTTTTTTCCCTTGTTAAGTTTCTTCTTTACTTTTTCTTTCAAAAATGTATTTAGGTGCTACTTGAACTCTTACAGAATGGTAAATTTTTTTAACCTTTTGTATTTCTTACAAAGATGGATTACTCTTTGTCCATGTTTTGATTTGGCCTATATAGTTGAGAATATTGTTGGATGAAAATAAAATTGTAATGTTGGATGAAATTTAAAACATTACTGAAAATATGTTGTGTTTTAACTTTTTAATTTGAATTTAATGCTGGAAACAAAAAAAATATTGTCTAAAAAAACCCGCACCAACAGATCAAATCCAAATCGCATTGATTTGTTTTGGTTTGGTTCGAATTTTATTTTAAAAGTCAATCGAACCAAACCAAACCGCACACTTTTTTACCTTACGGTTCGAATGACTTTTAGCCTCAAAACCGAGCCAAACTGCACCACGAACACCCCTAATGACCAGTGACGCCCAAGACATAATAACCAACTTAATTAGTTAGTTATTTGCAAACAAGTAACACAACTAACTTAACTTAACTAGCGATATGAATTGCACTATATACAAATACAATACTCCTAAAACCCTTATTTGAATTTGTTTTCAACATCACCAACCAATCATACCCATTCAGAAAACAAGTATTATTTGTAGCCTCAACAAACTTGTATCATTTTGACCAAGTCTCACCAGATCAATATTCTTTACTTTATTCAATATTTTTTACTCTTAATAATTCAATTAATTTTTAATTTTAAATCTACATAATTTAATGAACTAGTGCATATAAATTACACTATTCAATTATTTTCTTAATTGTGTTAATACATATAAATTATGAATGATACGCTTTCATGAAATTTTGATTTTGAAAAAAATTATATGTATAGATATTTTTCACTTTCAAATTGTAACAAACCAAATTATATTTTTGAATGACACCAACAATATAGCAAACATAATATAAATTTTTTATTTTTTTTAGGGAATAAATTCTTATTTTTTTTAATCACATGAACAATATAACAATCTTATAGATATAAATTTGTTTAAGAGCATAATTGGAAGTGAAAAAGTCAGACCAAAATCATGAATTCGCATCAAATCTCATGTTCTCTATTGCACTCCTAAAAATACACATATTTTTGGATACGACAAACTCTAAGAAAATTATGGATTTGAGTGTTTGTCTTTCCACTAGTGAATAATAGAATTTATACATAATTAATCCGATCAAACATTGACAATAGACTCATAGTAATTGCACTTAATCGCAACAATAGCGAGGTTTAGTTAAACATAACCTTGCAATAAGAACAAGAAGAAAGAAAATTTGATGTTGAAGTCGATTCGTCGTTCTTCTCCGACGTATCTCTCTCCTCTAAATCATTCCCTCTATCTATTTTGCTTTTGAACTCTTGGAAAATTGAAAAGAACTAATCCTTTTTGTTATGTAATGTAGCGTGATATCCCAAGTAGTTTTCAATTCTCATATATCTCTATGTTTATTGGCAAGAAGAATATCTTTTGAACACTCTCTTTAATACTTAATCTTTTATTTAACTTGATCAATATATTTCCTACCATTTTATGTAAGTTTCATTTTATGTGATTTAACCCAAGTAGCTTGCTTTTACGTAGCTTTCTAGCCACTTAAACGATGGGATCAACCAAACATTTTATACTTTTACGTTACAAATTTGATTTCTTCTTTGCGTTATCTTTATGGATGGATTGTTTGTTGCAACCACTTGTTTTTTAAGGTGGTTTTCATCATGATAATATTTTTTTTAATAATATATAACCAATAAAATGACAACCAATGAACGACTTATACCATTTTTATGGGCTATGTACCCTCCTTGTCTTTAAATCCTGAGGTGTATTAGAAGTTGGAAAAATACCATTACCGTATACTTACATACATTAAGGGGTTTTTATAAAAATACCACCGCCACGTCGCGAGGCTTAAAGCTATATCTATACTATATATAAAGAAAATAAGGGGTTTTGGGAAGATTTTGGACTGATTTTTTTGTTATTTCAATTATATTTTTAAACAATTTTTTTTATAATAAATGTCATATTGGTGGTGTTTTTAAAATATATATGAATTTTTGTTATATTTGTTATATTATTGTTGTCGTTGAAAAATATAAATATGATTTGTTGAGTTTGTTACATTTGAAAGTCACAATTATCTATACTTATAATTTTAATCTATATCAAAAAATTTATATAAAATATCGTTTGTAATTTGCTCACAAAATTTCTATAAAATTCGTAGATAATATAGATGCGTTAGTGCAATAACAAAAGCGGAAACAAGTTTAATGTGTGTTGTGAAAAGGGGTTTTATTTTAGATTGATCTAGCTTCATACAAGTTTCAATAGATAGAGTACACACAACAACAATGAAAAAGAAAGCAGACAATCAGAAAAGAAGGAAAAGGAGAGGAAGATGATGGTGAGCAATTCAAAGAGATGATCGACAAAGACGTAGAGAGAGAGAGACGAAGACCGACATATAGAGATAAACGAAGACGGAGATGCTTTAGAGAAAGGGAGAAAGGTTGAGCATAAAAGAGAGATAAGAAGGTTTCTAGTTGTGTTGTATCTCCGGTGTAGAGGCGTTAAGGGAAAAAAATAAGAAAAAAGGATAAAATAATTATAACCCAACCAATACTAAGGATAGAAAATACAAATGCATTGCAGGATAAGATTGATAATAGGATTAATGGGTGTTATTAAAAAAATATCAGAACCTCTCTCTAAACTTTCTCCAACCTCTCTCGACACCTAGCTCTGCCGCCTCCCCTTTCTTCAAAAGTCCCGCCTGTAAATATGTAGCAGTAGAACTTTGGTGGTGCGACGATGGCCCAACCATCCGCATCGCCCCCTTTTGCCGGTTCTCTCAGCGACGACCCTATTTTCCTACAACGATCGTTGTTTGTATCCGGTGGAAAACTGTGGTGGCTCTCTCTTGTTCTCGTCGCAGCGCCACTGTTCAATTCGGTGTTCTTCTGGTGTACAAGCCTTAGTAGCATCCTAGCCTTCTCCGGTGGTATTATAGATCACCGTCGACTCTAAGGTTTGTCAAGGGTTGTGAAGCAGCGTTGTTTCATTGGTTGGTGGTATTTGCTTTCAAATCTGCCGTCTCCCTGTCGGAGGTTCAATGTCGTTGGTTTCAGTTGTGATACTGTAAACATATTTCTAGTTTGTTGTTTCAAAACCCGTTAGGGTCTGTTGTGGTGCTCAGTCCCATTGTGATACTGTAAACATGAGTATGATATAATGATTTATCATACCATATCTTGACCATCAAATAGACAATAAGAGATATAATATTACACCATTCAATATTGTTTTATTTATTATATATTTTTTAAATTTGATCGTTGAATTGTAATTTTATATTATATATATCATCCACATAAAATTTCACACAAATCTAAAATCATTTTATATGTTGTTGAGACTCATCAAAATTAATAGCGTTCGATAAAAATCCATAATTCTATAATCTTGTTGAGTCTTAATAACATATAAATTTGGATTTGAACAAAAATTTACCAAGATGGTCATAAACTTATCTAACAATCAAACTTAAAAAGATGTAAAACGATATTAACATTATATTAGTTTGAATAAATATTTTTTTTTTTTTTACAAACTGAGCTTAGTTGGCATAATTATTTTTAGTGTTAAAAAACAACTGGATTATCAATGCCAACCCAACCAACGTGCTGATGGGGCGTACTTTGCCGATCGCAGACATAAAATACATCGTCACATGACACTCACTCCATATCTTTGTCCTCTTTCCTTTTTCTTCTTTTATTAAAACACCTCTAAACCTCTCTCTCTCTCTCTACATCCACGTGAGTTCACCATCTTTATCACATTTGATTCCGTTTTCTCTCCCATTTCACTTTTTTTCATCTTTTTTTTCTCTTTTGTGTAATTTAGATCGAAACGAGGTCGTTTTCGAGTTCTGCTTAAAACCTTTTCAAGCAATGGATTTGGCTTCGAATCTCGGTGGAAAGATTGAAAAAGCTGAAGTTCTCTCCGCCGTCGATAAGTTCGTCTCTCTCTCTCTCTCTCTCTCTCTCTCTAAAATTACGCCCGCATTGTGAATTTAGACTTCTATTATTTTTTTTTTTAATTTTAATATTTTCAATTTTCTCAACTCTATTTAGCTTATTTTTACTCTTTCAGCTTTAATTAGTTGTTAGTCTTCAATTTTGAATTTTCATAATTTTATTTTTGTTTTTGGATTTTGAAGGTCTTGATTTTCTGTTATAACCTGTTTTTTTTTTTTTAATATACAATTGAGTAAAATGTTTGCATATTGTGTCATGAAAATGCAATTTTATTGAAGAATTCATGTGATGCATTTTTTTACTCAAGAGTCTCTATGATGTTGGGATCAATGAATTTACTTACTTTCAATGAATTTGTAAATTTTGAATGAAAAATACATGCAATTTTTCTGTAAATTTTTATTGAAAAGTATACATATAGAAAAGTTACTAGTGTTACTTTTCTGTAGATTTGACTGAAAAACATTGAATCCTTGGATCTAATCTAAGGGAGATTATTAAGTGTATAGCTTTGAACTTCGGGGATTAATTAAATTTTATTTAAATAAATACAGATGAAAAAAAAAGAAGCAATAATCCTGTGGTGTTGGATAAAACAAAATTTATTTAATATAGATTACATAAAATTGGATAATTAATAGGTTCCAGTCTTTATCATCCTGCGTGGAAAGATTCTGATTTGAACAAAATGTGTCATGTTGGTCAATAAATGCATTACTTTTCAAAACCACCGAGCTGGTCCAGTTTTGGATTTTGCTGCTGATAATACCTCACCTAACATCATATTGTTGACAGTTGTAAATGACAACCTAGACTTTGTTTGAGATGATATTTATGATGTTACACATTCGGGTTGTTGCGGATTTGGACCGTTTGATTTTGATCAGACGGGTTCCACGTTTTGGTTATGTAAAGTTGTACATACGAGATGTTTAAGATTTTGTAGTAAGGAGAATAGATCAGATGAAGAATAGTCAGATTGGTAGAGGCATAGTAAGATCTAGCAAAACTATTAAAAATGATTTAAAGATTAATGAGTTGAATCAAAATATGGTGTATATTAAATTGGATTGGATTTTGCTTCTTCTCATAATACCTTACCTACCAACATATTGTTGTCAGTTGTAAATGACATCCTAGACATTGTTTGAGATGATATTTATGATGTTACACATTTATGTTGTGGATCTGGATCGTTCGATCTTGATCATATGGGGTCCATATTTTGACTTCACATTGTAAACTTGAGCCCTGTTTGGATAAACTTCTTTTTTGCATAGCACAAACTGTTTATCATGATAAACATTATGTATAAGTTTGCATAAGCTATTTCTATCGCAAAAGATAAAATAAAATAAAATTATTTTTGTATGTTATAAACTATTTTCATAAGATATCTTGGAGAACCTATGAAGAGAATCTGAAAAAAGCTCAAATGTCATAAGCTCTGAAACAGTCTCTCAAAACTCATGCTAGGTGATAAGCTCAAATAAGCCGATCCAAGCAGACCCTTGTTTTGTAACGTTGTTCATATGAGATGTTTTATTGACATCGAGCGGATTAGATTGTATGACTATCTAAATGTGTGAGGTCAATTTCAATTAGCTGGGAGTTTTACCTTAAGTTAACCTGAACAGTGTCTGAAATTTCATCTTTGTAAGCTGTTGTAAGATGTCAAAAAAATTTAAAAAGTTAATTGAATTATTGTTTTATCTTTGTAAGCCTGATAAAATGTATTGATCATTTGGTTTTCAGGTATGAGAAGTATCATGCATCCTATGGAGGTCAAGAGGATGAAAGGAAAGCTAATTATAGTGATATGGTGAGAGATATCAACATTTAGCAACCAAAATATTACTGATAATTAACTAATTATAGTGATAGCAGTGCTACACAGATGTCAACAATATCTTTTTATATTAATGATAACTAATTATGTGTGTAGCACTATTATCAAAACAATATAATCTGTAGCACTAATCTTTTCGGATTTGGATCTGGTGCGGTCGCAAAAACCACGCAGCTGCATTAGTCAACAAAACTCTGTTGTTGGATGAAAATCAACGATTTATATTTTTATTTGACCAAATCAAATTTAGAATATACTTTCATAATATGAACAATCCAATCTTCACTAACAATGGAGATTTATTGACCGTAGCTGCTTTGCAGTTTTTCAGCAGCAGACAATCTAGGTCCTTGTCAGATGCATGCTATATTACACGCCTTTATGATATTTATGTTCACTCTTTTTCAATATGGGAAGCAATTTCAAATTGATATGGCATGGAAACAATATCATGGCTATTGTTTCTAATTTATTTTTTAACAATTAACGAATATTGGCTCATTAGAGCTATCTTCCTTTTCCTGATGTTGTATAACATGATTTGTATAGATGGGAATGCCATGTTTTCAGTTTTAATTATATTCAATTTGATTACTTGCACAAGGAACATCATAAGATCATATATTTTCAGGTTAATAAATACTATGATCTTGCGACAAGCTTTTATGAGTTTGGCTGGGGGGAATCTTTCCATTTTGCAACAAGGTGTCCATTTTATTCATTTTTGCACATACAAATTCACGATTTCACTGTTAATTTGTTTGTGCTGATAATTTTCTTCTGATGCAGATGGGTAGGGGAATCTCTTAGAGAGAGCATCAAGCGACATGAACACTTCCTTGCTTTACAACTTGGTCTTACGCCCGGACAGAAGGTTTTCATCTTTCATGTTCAATAAAGCAAAATAGCAAACTGATTTATCTTGTTTGCATTATGTTCTTTCTTAATATTTCATGAGTTTCTTCTTTATTTGTTTTTAGGTTTTGGATGTTGGTTGTGGTATTGGGGGACCATTAAGAGAAATTTCTCGATTCAGGTAAATTGAAAATCCATCGTACGGATTCTCAGTGATCCAGTGCTATCAAATAGTGATGCTACAATGCTAAAGCATAGTGGAATTTGAACAAATCATTGTTGTTCTGCGATATGCTATTTATTACAAAAATATTGTCAAATAGCGGCGTTATAACACTGTAGTGTAGCATAATTTAAACAAATTGCTATTTTCTGCAATCCGCGATTGACAATAGTACTGCATTCAAGCACTCACCTAGTTGCCAATTTTGTTGTCCTAACAAGATCAGATGACTCACGTTCTTACTTTGTATTTCGCACTTGATTTATCAAGTCGGAACATCAAGTGACAGCGTGGTTCTCTGACTGCTAGGAATTTGGATCCATCCTCTATGTTTCCTCCTCCTTTGCTCTTCCTTGTTTGTTTTACCTTTAGTTACTTACAAAAATCATTAAGGGGTATTTTTGCAGCTCGACATCTGTTACAGGATTGAATAATAATGAGTACCAGATCACCAGGGGAAAGGTATGTGTTTTGAGATTAAATGCATTGACATAAAATTTTTAACCTTCTCATATCTAGTTTTTAAAGCCTTATCGCACAACCATGATGCATTGTGTTTAGGCATTTAAAATGTACTTATAGGACAATCCTTTGGCATAAATTTTATACACATAGTCCCTCTAGAATAAATTTAGCCTTATTGATGAAAAGACTATTAATTACTATTTTGCATGTTTTATGAAATGATTACAGTTCATAACTTATTTCTAAAATACTTTGTTCTAACTGGTCAGTTTTTGCTGACTAACAGGCACTCAATCGCAAATCTGGAGTGGACAAGACTTGCAACTTTGTCAAGGTCGGCCTTTTATAAATCAATGATTTCTATTTTTTAGGAGTGGGATGTCTTCTATTTCAACACATATAACATATTGTTCCAATATTTTTAAAATTGTTCTACTCCAGTTATAAATGTTACACCTGGATATTTTATTTAGACGTTGTTTGGATGAGCTTATTTTTGATTTTTTTTTTAAAAAAGCTTATTTTTGTGTGTGCCTTAAAATCTCACAATGCAAAGTTTGGAAGTCTGGAATTTTGGTATGCCTCTGTCACATCTGCGAGGTGGGTTGAAAAATGGGGTTTTAGGCATTTCGACACCGCGTCATCCGTGAGGCACCCGGAAGAACGTTGCTCTAAGCGCCATATTTCTGCCGTATTCTTCTCATTTTTTGTGTAATCTTGGGAGACCAAAAGTGGAAACTTTTAGGAAACTTAAAGGCTAAGCGTTGAGTGCTTTTGGGTGAGATTCTTGGGTTGGGAAACACATTATATTCACCTTGGGTAGTGAGATCTCATTAGAGGAAGGACCTAAGTTTTCTCCCTTGATTTCTCTTAGGATCTTGTGTGTTGAGAGAGACTTGAAAAAGGGGTAGAAATTAGGGTTTGCTTTTGGAGAGCTCCTGAAGCTAATTTCTTTGTATCTCTTATAATGACTCATTCATGGTGGACCGGAGAGCTGCTCTCTCCCCTAGACGTAGGTCAATTTGGGCTGAACTGGGTAAACAATCTTGGTGTGATTGTTCCTCTACTCTCTTATCTTTGTTCTTTGGGTTGATTGTGGTTTATCTATACACATAGGCTTGCTAGATTTGTTCTAGGCTGAATATTGTTGCTTGGACTGTTTGGTTGTTGGTTCCCATTGTTATTTGCTCCACATTTTTGAGCTTGTTGGTTTTGACAAAGGGTTTGAATTCACAACACTTATAATTGAAATGCTGAAGAGAGAGCTTTTGGCTTAAAAACTATTTCAAATTAAACATAGACAAACATGTTATCATAACCTAATAGTAAGACAATAATGATCAAGAATCATAATTGACATGGTTAATCTTATTTGATAATGCAGGCTGATTTCATGAAGATGCCATTCGAAGACAATAGTTTTGATGCAGTGTATGCTATTGAAGCCACCTGCCATGCACCAGATGCTGTATGTGAAATATTTCTAACTCTATTTAGTTTCACATCCATGCTTCTTTTTTCCATACTATAGGTTTCTATCTACACATGCACCCATGTACTGTCAATTATTTTGGATCAAGAATGTGATTCTGGCTGGTCCAGGTTTTTGATGTCTCTACAATCTTAATTAGGCCTTCACACTTGACTGCAATATTAAATATTGCAGTGCAATTGCATCCACTATTTAAAATCTTGGCATAACTAAACATTTATCTGACACTGAATTTTTTTGTATTATGCATAGTATGGATGCTACAAAGAGATTTATAGAGTTTTAAAGCCTGGTCAATGTTTTGCTGCTTATGAATGGTGCATGACTGATTCTTTTGATCCCAATAACCAAGAACACCAAAAAATCAAGGTATGATATGAAGGTATAGAAAGAATTTTTAGGTTATCCTTTGATTCACTTTATTATACTTAACAGACAACTCCTTGCTGCAGGCAGAAATTGAGATTGGTGATGGGCTTCCTGACATTAGATTGACCACAAAGTGTCTTGAAGCTCTAAAACAAGCAGGTTTTGAGGTGAACATCAGTTTCTTATGAGTTATCACCTTTCACGAGTATTATATATTTATTTTTTTCGTTGAAGTTGTGGGATTTTATTAGATTAAACGACGAGAGAAAATAATAAGAACTTTAAATATTATTGATGTTCACTTGATACTGATGTGATACAAAAGACTACACACTATCGCTATTTATAGGTAAACATAGACTCAATCCTAAATAAATAGTGAATAATCTAAGGTATGCGAAGATTATAAACTAATCCTAAGAGATAATCTAAGGTACGCTGAGATTGTAAACTTACCCTAGGGGATAAACCAATATTCTGGAATAATATCAAGATAATATCAGATGCTATTTTCTTTTCTGACAAATTTTGTTTGAATATTTAAGAGATCAGCCTAATCGGCTAAATGGGAGTTTCTTTTCCTTTTGTATGTGCAGGTCATATGGGAGAAAGACCTAGCATCAGACTCTCCTCTTCCTTGGTACTTGCCTTTAGACAAGAGTCACTTCTCACTTAGCAGCTTCCGTCTAACGGCTGTTGGACGCCTTTTCACCAGAAATATGGTATTGCTTCTGAACATAACAGCTAATGTATATTTCACTTTACACACTTTAGGTACAAATTTCTTGGAGTTATTTCCCTATTAAGAATTACTTGCAACACACTTTTAAACATTCTTTCTGTAATACTTTGTTACTGGGTGAAATGAATATGGATCTGATTCCCATAGTGAGATCTATGTAAAATTCAAACAATAATCAAATGTGTTGGAAATAGGGTGTTAGATTGTGTCTCGTGCATTTTTGTTTTTGCATTTTGGATGATGCACATAGCTGAGAATTTTTGGATTCGTATCTTTTCGTGCTCAAAACTAAATGGTTGTTTGTTGTTATGAATTTACATTTGTAGGTGAAGGCTCTGGAGTTTGTTGGACTTGCTCCGAAGGGGAGTCAAAGGGTTCAAGATTTCCTTGAGAAGGCTGCAGAGGGTTTAGTTGAAGGTGGAAAGTAAGTTTCTCAATTCCCATTTGTCTCATGGAAATAGTTTTTCAACTTAAATGAGGATACTCTTAGCAAAATGTACAATTCTCATGAATAAGGTGATATTTTTACTGTTAGGTCTTTACTTTTGGTGCATCTGAGCCTTGAGTGAATTGCTAATAAATCAGGCTATGGCAAAAACTGTATACATATTGAACAGTAAATTTTAACCGAAAATTATTAGATGAGAGTTAGTGAGATATCTTTATTCACCATATTTTGGCCAAACAAGTATATAAGGTAGTCAAATAAATTATAAATTAAGATCAAGGAGCATACACTATCAGTGTACATCAGTTTTACATTAACATCAAATGAAAACATATTATGTGGCTATTTCATTACTAATTTTATGATTATGTTACAAGAGTTAGTTGACATGTCGAAACAATATATTCCAATTAGATGCATCATACATGTATAAAGTTGTTTACACTAACAGTGCACCATCTTTAAAACTCTTTTAAATTACCTTCAATCATTAGCTAAACACACTCTAAATACTAAAACTGAAAAACACTGGTGAAAGTTTTTCTGAGCCGCGTCTTCTCTAACACAACTTGCTTATGCTATCTTTTCAGGAGAGAGATCTTCACACCAATGTACTTCTTTTTGGCGCGGAAGCCTGCTTCAGAAAGCAACTGAACAAGTGGAACAAATAGGCTGCTGTTGTCATGAGTTACTGTGATTCTAGGAAAAAGAATTATAATTGTGTTTGGCTTTTCCACCATAAGTCTTGCTGTTTTATGTTTGCTTGATTGTTTAGGTTACCAAAATTTCACTTGTTACTTGTTTGCTGAAGCAATGTGCTTCCTGCATTGGTGAATAGTGTAGTACTTTGCTTCTTTTTTAACTTTAAAAGCTGGCCAAGTTATTCAAAAGTTGAATCAAGTTTAATTTTTATTCAATATCTTAAAATTGGACCGGCCGTTAAATTGATAAATTAACTAGTTTACAAATTATTAATCAGCCGTAGTTAATTAATGATTAAATTTGTGATATGCCTCAAAAAAGATTAAACTTGTGAAATGTGTGCATTCGCACGCACATAGTATAATGGTCAATGACGGGTGGTGTTAACTTGTGCTTTAAGAGCACATATTAAGGAATCTACGAATAGTAATTATATCTTAAAAAAAAATTTACTTTTTTTTTAAATGCAATGTGCACTTTCTAATATAAAATTTCTATCTTTAGTACACTTTTCAATGTTGAGTGAGATCTTGCTAAATGAGGTGAGTTTACATGACTAGAACAATCAAACTAATGTCGAGTTGGATCTTGTGAGCTAGTCAAGTGAAAATATTACAATCCACCAAGCGTCAAGCATGTTATGTCGTAGATGTTTGTTATTCATTCGGTTGCCCCATACCAATCTATAGTCCACAAGAGTCAAAGATGTTAAGGCGTAGACGTTTGTTTTTCATACAGTCGACCTATACCAGTCCATAGTCCATCAAAGGTCAAGCATATTAAGGCGTAGACGTAAGCGACAAGGCTGTTAAGGAGTAGACGTTTGTTCTTCATCTAGAAATCAACCAAACGTCAAGCCTGTTAAGGTGTAGACGTTTGTTCTTCATGAAGATCGATCCACACCAATCCACTAATAACTACTTTGTAACTGAGTTGCAAATGCTAGTTTGATTCATGTTTTCCTTCATGTCATCTTGTCTTGTCCCATCAATATCGATAGTACTTATAACATCAATTTTTCTTCACACTCATAATTACTCAATTTTTCTTCACATAGTATTGGCGCTATAATTTCATAGATAACTTTAATGATTTTTTTTTTCCTTCCTCGGGTTCTCTCTACTAAGAATCAAACTCAAATCCAATTAAATGTGGATATTTCTCTCAACCAAGATACGAACCTTAATTCTTCATGTTATGAAAGTTTAACATCTTATGTCAGACTCAACCACGGATCGGTTGCACAACTCTGGTATTATTAAGTCGATAATTGTCTCTCATACTACCACACATTCACGCATCAATTTAAAAGTTTTGAGCCATGGACAACATTCAAATCACACACAAGAAATTAATAGCCACGAACATGATTTTCACCATGCAAGTTAAGTTTTCAGTTAGGACTTTCAACAAACACGTTGCGTGCCTATTTATCCTCAACAAGTTTAAACACAATCTCAAAATCAAAACACAATAATTATCAAAATATCAATCCTCAATGCAAATTGAATCAGTCTTCAACTACCCTCTCCTCTGAAACACGAGAATCATCAATCACAACGTTATCATTTTGTTGCTGATTTTGTTGTTGTTGTTGTTGTTCAGCGTTCAAGACATTTTGAAAATCTCTTATACTGGTTCTCATCACATTCGCAATAAGTACTGCAACAAGAAAAGAAAATACAGATTTTTTAGGAGAAAATAGAGATTTTTGATTTGATAGAAGATGGAATGGAAGGAAAAGAAAAGTACTAGCAGCGGTTCCAAAAGTCCAAATCCAGAGGATCTTCAAACCAGGACTTTTCTCTCTCGGCTGTCGCATGATGAATGGAATTCGAGTGTGATATGCAAATGTAAGGAAATGATTATGTTTCTCCAACTAAGTCATATGTTATTCTTTATTATATGGGTAATATATAGTTTAAATTTATGTTTAGTAGATAATTAATGGATATCATATCCTTAAAAAAACATTTTTTGTTTATTCATTAGATAGTTAATATAGTTTAAATACTTGATTAATAGAGAGACAAAGAGATATGATTTCTAGTCCTCTTCTTTATCTCCATTTTTCATTTTTTTTAATTTAATAAAATTTATTGATTTATTTTTTAGGTTTTTAATGCTTTAATTTATTAATATTCATGTTGGCATAGTGACAATGATGCCACATCGTTAAGAATTTGCCAACTCAACATGAAATTGGGGAAATTGAGTGGGAGATTGAAATTAGAAAAGGTGCACATGTGAGGGATACAGATGCCCAAAAAGATTAGAAGGATCAAAATCGCACAATTGAAAAAGTTTGAAGTCAAAAGTGCAAATTAAGCCTTTAATATGTTTTTTTTAATCATTTAAGCCTTCAAAATAATTATTTTATTGACTCTTGACAAATGAGTTAATAATACATATAATCAGAGTATTCAACATTAAACGGAATGTCACACTACATTAAAATATAAATAGAGAAAAATTACTATTTATTAAAACAACTTTCTCAAAATTCAATTACATCGCAGCAGAAAATTAATTCATTATTCAACAACATTGGCACTACGACCTCCACGTAAACAACTTTAATGAAATTCTAATTCAAATAGTTTCAACAACATAGTTCATGAATAATACGTAACAAATGGAAAATAATGCAAATATCCCCATCCCGTTACGTATCAGAGCGACCCTAAGACGACGCATGAGAGAGTCAACTCACAACAACAACTAATCCTGGTTATCTGCACGTTACCCACATAGAGGCAACATTCAAACAGAAGGGGTGAGATTCACATTCAATAATAATAGATATACAATTCATCAACGGAATTTAACAACATAAACAACAACAACTAAACAACAGTAATACTTCACATAATTCTTC
>Ga0228710_1006384_pt1 | contig 17893 bp, 8 predicted proteins | sample MedpolnodulmetaG_FD_177995 | JGI IMG/M metagenome (GOLD analysis project Ga0228710, IMG submission 177995) | Root nodule microbial communities from Medicago polymorpha collected in Santa Monica, California, United States - pink nodules | ecosystem: Host-associated > Plants > Roots > Nodule...
CTGCGGGGCGGGTATAAGCATCCCTCGCCCCGGCCCGTACTAAAAATCTAAATTTCCCCCACACACGCACCCGTACCCAGTTAAATATGCTTTTCCCCGTTAAATTCGGGGCAGGGACGGGTTTTGTTGCTATGTCTATTTCTATCGTGTAGTTATCTTACAATCTGCATCGTAAATTTGTTTCAGCGGTGCAACTATAGTAATTAATGTGGGAGGCTAATTTACCATTGAAAGGGAGATCATTAAAGTTCAAATGTGAACGATTATAAACTAATTAGGAATGAGTTAAACAAATGACATATAAAAGGCAATCTATGTACTTGGTGTCTTTAAATTTTAGATGAATATGTGGTGTCGAGATGTTTTAGGAGATTTGATCATTAACTTGTTGTTGCTCGCATGTACCTTGACTCCTCAACAAATGATATAGGAGTCGGGTTCGGCTTGATAAGGGAGCCAGATCATCAAGGTGTAATTGATTAAGTATGGTATTGTGGGATACTAACACTTAGACGTATAGTTGAGATTCAAATATAAATGGTAATTAGCCCCATATCAATTTAAAATGAGCTAGAATGTATTCTTGATGATCATTCCTTTAGTTCTTTGTCGCTTCTATGTTCTTTCAAATTGACGAACACGCATCATCTTCCACAAAAACACACAAATTTTTTCAGTGAATTTTATCCCGCTCCCAAGCCATAGGACAATTATCCCGACCAGTTTCAATATTGAATCCTATACTCCCGTGACATGTGGAAACATTTGTTGAACTGAATTAAAATGAAATTATAAATTTTAGAGTAAACAATATATAAATAGAACAATTTGTCAAAAAAAATAAAATAGAAATAGAACAATATTGTATGTTTCTTAAGCTGCAGTGTATTACCGTACACCCACAAAAAGAAACATTTCACGTGGGACCTTTGCGAGAATGATTTCACAAGACAGAATACTAAGTTTGCTGTGGGCCCTGTTTAAAAAGTTGAATTTTGACTAGGAAAAAGGAGTAATAGCTTTGTGATTTTGGGACCCTTTGATTGCTTCTCTTTTCCTAATCTTTGAAAAATCAGGCAGTTTAGACGTGGAAAGTGCTTCCTCATGCTTTAATTTACTAATTCCCTTTTTGTCAAGTAATAAGGATTTTCTCTTGGGTTGGCTTTGAAGTCAATGATGGTTTTCAAACTTTTGCAAGCGTAAATATAAACGACATGATTAGGATACCCCAACTATTTAATAAGAAATGAAGTTTTCGCATGAAAAGAGAATGAAGACAATTAAGCTACCAACTAAAAGGTGCCCTTAAAAGTGTGACATTTGATTATAATGCTTCAATATATCAAATTAGCCAAAGGTTAAAATGATTGAAAAGATTCAATGGTATAAATATTTTGGCGGGTCTAAGATTCAACTGTAAGTTGATAATTAGTTTTTTCTTTATCTTGCCTCAACATGATGTGCAATAAAATCGTTGTATATTGGAGATTAAAGTCGTTTTAATTTTATTTAATGCTCAGTTGGTTTTATGTTTGGCAATTTTTTCTTAAGTCTCAATGGTTTTGTTGTAAAGCTCCAAATTGGAGATTCTACTCACCGTGCATTGTGACCGTGTATACAAATACACACTCAATGTACTTTATTCAAATAATAACATTTGTAAAAATAAGTATAACTAATCATATTGTTATGTCTATCAAAATGTACAAGTGTGGTTAAAATTAAAACACGAGTGCCATCAAAATATATAAGAGGTAATTTCTAGTGTTGACCACTTTTGTAGGTAATTTACTATGAATTATTTCTTGAAAATTACGTAAAAGAACAATAATGAATGACGCTGAATGTAGAAGTACAAGTTCATGTTCACTTCCATCTCATATGATTGTGAAAGAGACTTGGTTCAATTTGAGGAAAAAAGTGGAAATAAATTAGTTGAAGTACGTTATAAGGAAAACTGGGAATTTCTACTTTTGATGACATATGTCAATCATCAATAGAATTTTGGTCGATTTTTAAGTATTAGTCCATAGTTGATAACAATAATTCATTAAGATGGTATATCGTAAACTATCCTATCCTATAATTGTAATACCTATCATCTAGAAAGTCTCATTTTTTTAGGGGGTGTATGAAGTCTCATAATAAGTAGCATTTGTATTCGAGAGAAAAATGACTTTTGATAAAGTACACTAACGTTTAATGCATTTAAGTGACACCAAGTACCTAACTAATAAGACAAGGTTAGTCAAGGTTCAAACAATAAAAATAAGAATAATGCTAAAAAATGCCCTCACGAGTTAAGGAAATAAATTAAAATGAAAATATTATCAAAGAAAATGGTGTCAAAACATGTATGTAATATGTATTCAACTTTTTGAATGTTTAAAAAAATATTATTTTCAATATTTTTTTTTTTTCTTTTTGCTTACCTAAAAGTGCTGTAAGAGTGCACATATTAGCATGATTCATCCGTGATGGTTCAATTATTTCTTTATTTTAGGTTCTCTTTTGGCCCGATCAAGGTAGTAATAACTAAGACCGCTTCTTCTATCCTCCCCACCCACAGTTCTTTCCCTCCCTATAGTATATCAGAGTTTAGTTTTCCAATGCGCAAAAAAAGATTTAAAATCACATATTTTTTTGGATTTTAGGATTCGAATGGTAGGGTGTGTGAGCAGTTGGGAGGGCTCGAAAAGAAAATTCCTTACTCAAATTAAAGGTTATTGGTGACAATGACCCGACATCAAAAAAAACACCTGTGAACATCAGCCCACCTAGCATAAACTATGAAAAATTGCTTTTCTCACATAGCATAAGCTAGTGCTGCACTCCCACACTATTAAAATAGCATCATACCCCAACGACAATTAACTGTAGCTGGCTCTTACGTTGGAAAGCCGGTGGGAGTTAACTGCTATAGGAGATATAATAGTCTTTTACTATTGTGGAAGAGCAATTGAGTATGTGAGAAAATCAATTGTCTAATCTATGGTCCAATATGCAAATTTGGTTCGGGAGAAAGCCCATTTAGCTCAGAGGACAGAGACAAGCAAACTCGTTTAGTTTGATATTTTATTTTTTAAAATTCAAAACTACTACTTCACTTCAACTTTTTTATGTTTCCAAACATTTATTATGGATACATCGAAATTATTTTTGCAACAGTTCAAACGATGTCCACTTAAATGGATGTAATAATCAAATGAATGATCCACCGTGTGCCACGGTCAACACCGGTCAACGGTGGTGGCCACCGGTCAACGCCTGTGCACCACCACCTATTAATATATATTTAATTTTTTTAGTATGTATATTTAATTTTAAAATATGTTTTGGGCTTGATATAAAAATCTGTTTTGGGCTTCTATTGGGTTGAATATTTTTACTTTTTGCACATGCAAAACAAATTAAAAGAAAACACATTTTATTAGATGGATCGGATGGATATCCATCCATTAAAATCTAATAATAGATGGATTGGTTTTATTTTTTTCAACAAAAAAAAAAGTAGATTGTAATGGACTAATGATTTTTTTTATTCATCTATTTTGCCATCCCAATTTTTTTGTTTACCCCTTCTCGGAAAAATGAAAAATCTAGTTTAGGAAAAAAAATCTAAAAAGTTTCGTATTTTAGCCAAAAATAAAATATGTAATGGTTATTGAATTTAAATATAGCCAGTATATGTGTAAACTAGCTCTACATTAACCTTCAATATTGATGAATAATACTATTCAATATTGATGAATATACTATTTAAAGATGTCAGTATAAATTACTCCGTCAATGTCAATCTATAATATATCCATTGAACTCATGGCTATATCTAGTTTGAGTTTAAGACCCGTTTAGGTTAACTTCAAATTTATGAGGCTTATCAATTGAGACGGGTAATAGATTCCCACTTTAAAAAAAAATCTTGTAAATTTATAGATTTTTATAAACAAGGTTGATAAAAGAGAGCTTTTAAAAAAATATTGAAGTACCTCCAGAAAATAAAAGTTGAAGTGTGAAAAATCATTATTTAAAGAAATCGTAATTATGTCTCATAAGTGCAACCGAGATGATAAAAAGTTGTGAAAACATTTGACAGATTGGAGAGTGAATTTGAATCCACAATACCTCTTTTCTCCACTCTTAGAGTCCGTTTGATGGTCAGGATAAGATAGAGACATGATATGATATAAAGCTGGATAGATTTAGGATATGATAAGAGCATGATAAACATTAATCTTATCATGTATTTGACGCGCACATGATAACAAACATGATATCATTATAATTAAATGAAAAAATTGCTCTCATAATTAATTAAATATTGTAAAAATGACATATTATTAATTATAACAGAAAATGCATGTTATCAATATTTTAAAAATGACAATATTTAAAAAAAAGACAGAATATCAAGATAATAAATAAGGAATGATCTTTGAATCCCATCAGGATAATTTCTAACCCAGCCTATACTCATGATAGAAATTACAAAGGAAAGTCAGGATATGATAGAAAAATGGTTTATTTTATCCTATCCATTTGGTGCTTCAAACATGAAATTTAAGTATCATATCCTGTCTCCCTATCCTGACTATTAAACGGACCCTAATGTGTAAGTCTTGAAACTAAATCATTTGAAAAGAAAAAAAAAACTAGATTGTTTGAACCTTTTCTCTCCTATAAAGTTTGTGTTGAAAAATGTATTTGAACTACCTTAGTTTTTATTTTGGTGAAAATTACTTCTTAGTTTATTTGTACCAATGAAAGTAAACCATTAAGCATGTATTTATTAAAAAAAATAATAGTGATTTCACAATGTCACATTAGGATGAAATACACCTTAGACCTTCAACCACAAGTACCATTTGAAGTCATTCCAAACACAAATTCCATAAATTGATTTAACAAGAAAAATATACAAGAATATACAAATCTTTGTAGCATATATGATATTCTCAGTTCTGTATAACAACATGTCCATGTCCACTCTCTTCTTCATTTTCCATCATCTGAACATTATAATCATAAGGAAGAGTAACTATATTGTCACCACTAACATACACAACTCGAAAAATATCATACTTCATCATGTTAATGGAGAACCGTTCAAGATATGGAATCATCCAATTTCTATAATCTGGATTTAGAATCCATGAGTAACAAAACTGTAGTGACTTCCACACATGAATGCATACAACATTAGGTAACTTTTGGCCTTTCAAGCAAAGGCCTGAGTTTTTGCCTTCTATTTGGGTAAAACGTGACCTAAATATTGCAAGGATTGCATAGCACAAATCATTAAGGTCTTTGATATTTGTGACTATTGAGTTCATGGAGATTATATCACCGGAACTAAAATTTATAGTTGAAGAACCATCTCTTGATTCTCCAGCATATGCATTAAGGAAATAGTGTTCAACCAAGACAGCCATTCTTGTTACATGCATTAGCATTGATAGCTGTAAGAGGAAAATTGAAGAAAAAAAGAGATAAAAAATGTGATCAACTAATTAATCATATCATATAACAGATAAATTATTCCATAGCTCTAGTCCATTCATGTTATGTGAACTCAAACCACCACTATCTTAAAACATTGACTCATACCAGTTAATGTGTCAAATTTAGATATTATGTCATATTAGGAAAGTAGAAATGCAAAACAGGTTTCTTTGATCATGAATGTTAAATAAAATCACTCTTTACATAAAAGAATATTAATTTTACTTGGCATGACTTTATACATAGGCTATATTGACAGATTTTTCTATACTTTAGAGACTGTATATACTTTATGGACTATTTATTATGTTTACATAGTTTAAGAACACTAAATTGAAGAGAGAGTGATGTTCTAAAAATTACATTGATGCTTTATACATTCTTAATGTTTTAGACTACCCTTATGACCAAAAATAAGTAACATTCCTCATCATGGTTGTAGAAGTACTTAAAAAGTCTACTTTAGTACTAAACAAGAAGGAAAAGATTTTACTCAAAAAAAAAAAGAAAAGAAGGAAAAGCAATAAATGTCAAGTAGTCAGGGGTCATACTTACAAGGTCAGCTGTCAACTTATCCTTTTCATCATAAGACCGTTTTTGCCATGCTCCAAACCATATGATCTAGCATCAGTACAATTTTTTTTAAAACTATGGACCAAAATAAAAGAAAACTTAAAACAGTATGACTTAGAAGTTGAAAATTTGAAAAAACTAGAGAAATGAAAAGATAGACATATATATACCATATTTCCATGGATACTCTTGAATATAGAGCTTTGTACACAACCAAGATTCTGAGCACGTGAGGAAAATAGTTTGATTTCATGAATAAGATGGTCAACAATTACTACAGTTGGCTTGAAAACAAAGAAGCTTATTTCCAAATCCTTGTTGCTAAAATCTATGCAGCATGTAACCATGATCTTATTTTGTATACTGTTCTTCCATTACCTCTTTTCTTCTCCTCTTCAGTACTCTATTTATATATTTAAAAAGATTATTTTGTCTTTGAATTTAATTTGTCTCATATATATGAGTCACAACATATTTCATGACATCAGTACTAAGGTTGCTTCGTGGAATTGTTCAAAATCTTGACTTGAGTATAGATAGAATAGTTCAATTGGCCATCTTGTTTTGCAAGTAAACGACCTAAAATATAAAATGTAAAGCGACTTAGGACTTGAAATTGGATAATCACGTGTATTGAGTATTGACTCATTCAAGTTGCTGACATGATATTCATTGTACCCAAAAATAAAAATAAATACATATGTTCACATCTAAGTTATAAGATACAAGAAAAAAAATTATGTAGTAAATCCTCATTTAGTCAGAATCTCTGATAGATATTACTTAACGGCTAAGCCCGTTAATACTTCAAACCTATAACTTGTTTAAAAAAACGACCGTAAAGAACTTTATATATTTCCAACATGTTCACGAGTTGCATGGTTAGTAGATGCATACAAATTTGCTCACTTCTGTTGACATTATGGAGTGCAATATACTAAGAGGTCACAATCAACAGACATAATAGACCACAAAAATCTAGACTATCAATTGTAGTTTTCCAGCCAGTTACTTCAAATTAGGTGTAGATTAAGAAGTTCTTCGTATATACAGCTTTCAAGATTCAATCAGAAAAATAAGGGACTTTCAAATCACAAAAGGTCATCATGTTTGTCTCATCTAGAATCATAAATGCCTTTTATCTTTATGGTTATAGGAGCATAGGAGTTGTTAAGGACAGGTGAAAAATAGGCTATGAATTTTGTTGTAAACTAGTTTCAAACCCGTGCGAACGTATCTTGTAAAAAAAAATTGTTTCAAAGAAAAATGAGCAAATTAATGAATATTGCAAAAACATTATAAATCTTTATCAAAATATTTATGAGTTTTTTTTTTTGAAAGATATTTATGAAAGTTTTACCAAGTCATAGAGATTAATATTTGTGAGATTGATAAAAGAATTAAAAAGGGTAAAGGGTATTGAAATAAATTTATTAAAGAATTAAAAATTTGTTTCAACTTATTTTTGTTACAATTTAGGCCTAAAAAAAAAAATTGGACTTTATTGAGTTTCTCTCTAATTTTTTTACCAGGCTTGAAGCTATGACTCTGAGTTTGAAAACTGCAAAATTCACGAAAATTATTGAAGAAACACTATAAACAAATAAACGACATCGTCAAAAATGAAATCATATTTGGCTATAGTGGTCAAGCAAACAAAAAAGGGAAGCATATTAAATACCTATAATCAATGGATTCTAATTGCAAAGAGGTGGCACTTATACTTTCTCTGTGTCTGGTCATCAATGAGAGTGATTGTTTTGCGCTTTCATTTCAAAATTGTTCTTGACACCTCGTTTGGGAAATGCTAAACAGAGAAATAACTGCAATATTAATCTAATGCATATTAACATGGATAAGATGTATGAGAATATAGTTACATATAATTTATAAAATGAGGGTAGCATAACTGATTTTAAACTAAAGAAAATGTACCATGACTTCTAATTTATTTTCCTATTATCTTCCTATAAAGTCTAGATAAATACATGCATGTGCATTATATGTACCCCGTTGACCAATTAACATTGTTGAAACAAATGGAAATTAAGCATCACTCCCGCATGTGCATCTATAGCTAACACCATTTGACATTGATGTCTTCGAACATTTGGTGCAACTCTCATAATACCATCCAAACCAGCTAGGCTTGAATTTAGTTGTTTTCCAAATAGTGATGCAATATGTATCCTAACACAAATTATGCACATGAAATAAAGAATAATGCAATATGTATTTTTAATTTGTGCGTAAAAAAACTCAAAGCATGTTTGTGCATAAAAAAAAAGAAGACCTTGACTAAGTTTATAAATTCAGCAATTGGCCTAACTTGAGACAGATTGGAAAAATCGTTGTACTAAGTACGTTGAGAAGAAGCCGAACTCTGACTTAAGTTCTGACTGAAGCTTTGACTTTGAGCTTGAGAAGTGTTAAGGTCACGACAACAATTCAAGAAACATGGTCAAAAAACAATCAAATCAGATTGTGAAATAACAAGTTACTCTAACACTGTATTGTGAAATCATAATGTAAACTTACTAAGTCTTAAACTTCTCAACAACCGGATGATGTAGGTTGATGAGTAGCCTCGAACCTGACAATTGTTACATTTATTTGGGTGTCCATTGACTACAAAATGGAAGGAAAGAACTCAAGGTAAATAGATGGTAAATGATAAAGCTACAAAGTATTTTACCTATAGTGTTACATCAACTATATTCCCACTGCATAAGGAAAGACATCTTTCAGGTAATTATCAAACTTATACAAAATCCTATCATCTGATGCTGACAAATTAGAAAATAATACCTTTTATCTTTCAACACAATGTTCGTACACGGTTTCTTTCCAGTCCCAATTGGCGCTGTCTTAACAATCTCATGAAGAAGCCCGATGATTTCTTAAAAAAAATTACATCTATAAGAACATTATAATCGGAGAAAACACAGAAATAAATTAAAGCACACAACTATACCATATAAAACGTCAGTTTTGAATTTTCCATTTTGAATTTTCTTAAATGACTTAAAGCGAAATTCATGAGTAAGAACGTTAGTTAACTTGTCATACTTCTGCACCTTTGTACCAAAACCAAAAACAACCTTAAAGGATTAAATGCAATGTTATTATCAAACACATGACAATTATACAAAGTATAAGTCTTCTTTTCCTCGATCAAAGCCTTCCAATGCACCAACTCTCTATATTGAGTTATTACATGAACTCGATCACCCTAAATCCGAGAAAGAAACCAAAAAATATAAATAAATCAAAATGTACACTAATAAGTAACATTGATATATCATAAAAGAAATTACAACAAATCTTAACTAACTCATCTAACCTTTGCATCATAAATAATGAGCTTCATATGTTGATTCTCATTACTACCAGTCACAATCCAAGAATCCAGCACTCTAAATCCTATTTTCCAAATGTCCAAATCATTTTTGAGATCCTTAATGTAGTCATAATCCCTTGACAATGAAATTCCTATATAGAAATACAATAATACATCATTTAATTTTATTCCCTTTGTTCATTCTGATATCGAAAGAAGCTAATATATTTCTATGTGATCAATTTTTGTATCATCAAATCAACCTAATCTTATATGCACAAATTTTTGTATCATCAACTTTCTGGACCTCAATGATATGACCAAAACAAATTTACACCAATCAACTTTCGTACGGATCAATGATATAGGAAAGAATAAACCAAATATGAAAACTGTTACAACTTTAGGATTACTCACAAAAACTAAAATAACCCACATGCATCAATTTTTTTTCAACTACAGTACCAGAAGTTAAAATAACAATTGTGTCAAAACTGTCTCTTAAAAAAAAACAATTGTGTCAAAACCTTACCATGAGCTAAAATTCAATCATCATGACCTCTATTATACTCCACATAACAAAGGAAGATTTTTCTACAACCATGCAACATGACAATTTCTGGTACATAATCCACTAACAATTGAAAAAATAAAACAAAAAATAAAACCCTTAAAATGCATAATCGTGAAAAAAAGAAGAAAACCACCTATGATGAAGCAAAAACTAAAAGAGTGTCGAAAAATGAATCCCTCAAGCCATAAAAATCAGTCAACCCAAGTCATGCATGGTCTCAGAACCATGATAAAAGGAAGAAAATGACCTCTTATGAAGAAGAAAGTGAAACTGTGTTCCCAGCTGAACTTAGATACCGTTTGGCCAAGTTTTTTTACGGTCTAAAAGTTACTTCAAAACAAAGTTAAAATAAAGGCCTTTAAGAAAGAAGGTAAAGTTGTTTGGTTTCTTTGTTTTTTTAGTTTTAAAGCTATTTTTAAGTTAAATGTTGTTCCTCTAAAAAAAAAAAAAGTTAAATGTTGTTTGGCAAAATATTGTACAAACTTTGATTTTTTTTTTTTTTGGTGTCCCGAGTTCGAACCCCGGACTTGACATATATTTATGCATTGTTCCTATCAGCTGAGCTAACACACGAGGACAAAACTTTGAATTTGTATGAATTAACATAATAAATAAAAAATGTTTAAAATATTTTCTGAAGGCTACAAATGTTAAAAAATAAAAGTTTTTTTTATACGAATCCTATATTTACTCAATAACGTTTATTTTGTGTAACATGAATACAAATTTGTATCATCATATAAATGACTTGTTAAATATTTGAATAGGAGAAACAATTTAAGGAGCCTGAAATAATAATATAAATAATATTAAAATAATTGGTTTTTTTCTATTTCAATTATACTCTATAACAAATTTCGTTATAAAAATACCATATTTTTGGTGTCTTTCAAAAAGATAAGAATTTATATTATATGATATTATATTTGTTACATTGTTGGTGTCATGGAAACAAATTTGTTTAGTTTTTTTTAATATGAAAAAGATATGCATAGTTTGTTACAATATAAATGTGCAAAATATATATATAATTTTTTAGGCATCTATACCTTTTTTTGAAGAAAAGACATCTACAATTTTACTTTTAATTAAAATCAAATTTTATAAAAATAATCATATGCATTATGCAACGCCAAAAAAAATTATACGCATTAGTGTAACAAAAAACAGACACACATAAAGTATTACTCTAAACGCTAATGTATATGTGTGTATATATTTGCGAGGTTGAAGAAAGAAAAAAAAATTGGTATCATTAAATGACAGCGTGAATAAAAATATTTGTGAGGTTATGATGATTAAACGATATTGAAATTAAATATATAAGTGATAAAAAGATAATAAAATTCCTTTAAAAAAAAGGTAATAAAATTAAATGGAACTTGCTTAAAAAAAATTAAATGGAACGGTTCAAAAGAAATTAAATGGAAGGAAAAAAATATTGAAATATAATATTAAAAAATAAAAGAAAAGGTTCCCAACGTGAATTGAAGAAACATGCTTGTGAAATATATCGTCGAGAAGTAGTTTTTTCAAGTAGCATTCAACAACTTTTGGCTAAAACTCACTCCATTCAATTTTATGTATTAAAAAAAAGTACCTTTTTTAGTAAGTACTTAATTGATATTGTATTTAGCCTAACTTCTCCTTAAAAATGTAGAGAAGTTGAAAAAAAAACCGGGTCAAACAATATTATAATCTCCTACAGCGGCAGTGTAGAAGCAAGTGAATTTGGGAGAAAAAAAATTGAAAAATAGTTAAAAGAAAAAATTGCAAAATAGTTAAAAATAAAAAATTTGGAAAATTGTTAAAAGTTTTTAAAAATGTTAAAATTGGAAAATATTTTTAAAAAAATCGGCGAGGTAGCACTCAACCAAGCAGCACTAAAAAAAATTATATGCAACAACGTAACAAAAAACAGACATGCGGACATAAAATATTACTCTAAACGTTAATGTTTGTCTATATATTCGCGAGGTTGAAGAAAGGAAATAAAAATATTTGGTATCATTAAATGACAGCGTGAATAAAGAATGAATTTCCCATTTTGCGTGACTTTGAAGAATGATCCTTATTATTTTAGAGATTTTAAAAACATTTATTGAAATGTAAGGACTATTTTTCAAAGTCACTCAAAATGTAAGGACCAAAAACATATTTAACCCTAAATAATTGGGACCTACTAACTGCCATATCAGTACTTCGTTAGAGAATTAACAACAAGGACTAATTTTGATAACAAAGATAAAATGTGACGATTTTAAAAACATTTAATGAAATGTAGGAACTATTCTTCAAAGAGGCGCAAAATGTAAGGACTAAAAACATATTTAACCTAAGTCAAAATGAACCAAAAATATCACCAACATGAGACTTGCATTGTAATCGGAAGAATTTTCTAAACATGCAAGCACCAAAATTTGTTATCGAAAAAACAACATAAGTAAATTAAGGCATACAATCAGCATACAAAATTATAACGAGATAAACTCCAAAATAATTTACTCTAATCTCTGGTCTACTCAAACAAAAACAAAACTCTTTTGGTTACGTTGTCGTTTTCAATTTTCATTTTTCTGATTTGTTGATTCTTTTCTATAAAACTTCATATATTTTTAATAAAAATAGAAAAAAACACCTCAAATGGGATTTGAGCCTTCATTATTGGAATTCCACTTGTGTACCATTAAGGTACCAATGGTATATGTCATTGGCTAATTAGAGTGTGCCACTTACCAATGTTACTTTATAAATGCTTTATTTGATATAATTTTTTAAAGGATGTGCCACGTGACACATTTTAATTGGGCAATGGTATATACCATTATGGTACACAAGTGCTATCCGGCATTATTGGTGCTTATGCACAACTTTATCATTTGAGAATTGCTTTTTTGACATTGTTTCCTATAAATACATGAAAATGACCAAAAACACCTCAGCGGTAGTTAATTACCGCTGAGTTATAACTAAAAATCTGGCGGTAGTTAACTACCTCTGGGTTTTTGGTCATTTTCATGTGTTTTTAGGAAACAATGAATGTCAAAAAAGCAAACTTCTTATCATTTTTTACAAAAAGAGGGCCAAGGTCCACAAATTTTTCTTATTTTGTTTGTCAAGTAGCTTAGTGGCTGGAGCTCACACATCTTAAATGTGGATAAGTGAGGTGTTTGAAATTCAAACTGTTGGGGTCACTAAGGGGAGTCAGGGAGACCACACAAGTGAGAGACATCACACTCTTACTTAAAACCTTAAGGCAATGGGTTTTTGAGTCCTCTCATAAAGTGTTCAACCTCAACTTTTCTATCCGATGTCAGACATATAATTCACACTTGCACACAACACGAACCCCGACCCCTGCATATATTATGCATTTGCCCTTACCAACCGAGTTAAGTTTACGTGGACAAATTTTCTTATTTAATCTTGTCAAAATATATGACAAGTCTTTTAAATTATTTAATTATATTCAATAAATAAATTATGAGGTCCTTTAAGTTTAACATTTGCGTTAGATCAGTCTTTTTTTAGTATTTTGAGTTTTAAATTGATCTTTTATGTTAATATATAAATGAATGTAGGTAATCATTTAAGTCATAATAGTTTTTATGAAATCTGAGAGACTAGATAATATATATTTATTCTTTAGTCCTGACTCCCCTTTGAGCCAAATCTCATGACTGGGACCTAGTTATTTTCTAAACTTCTTTGCTGGTGATTGATCATGAATGGCAAATTTTTATATCAATTTGAACATTGATAAAGTAGGGATAGTTTTGAACGTAAAAAAAAAAAGTAGGGATAGTTTTGAAGAGATTTGCAATGTTTGGTTTGCCATCCAGCCTTGATAACATGTTACAATTAAGTTGAAGCGTCAACCATCACAAAAGATAGGAGAAATAAATGGTAGAGAAATGCAAGTTTTTTTTGTTTTTTTATTAAGAGAAAGGCATGCTTTGATTGCTTTTGGTGCATGCAGTGTGATCAAAGGTATTAAACTTTTCATGTACAAAAGAGTCAAGAACTTTAAAGGTCGTGTTTTCTAAAGGGTTAGACTAACAAATATCAATGCTATCTTTTTCTTCACCCATGTGATAATGTATATCAATTGATAAACGCAATGATATTTTGAAGTTCGGTTGTACCCATATATCATGCAATTATTTAATGTCATGTTTTGTTTTATATTAATTTATTTAAAATAAAATTTGAATTAGTTTTGTTTAAAGGATATATCAATATCCAACCATACTTCAGGATATCTAAGCATTTACTATATTAATTTACTTAGGAAAAAAATCACATGTTCTATCCTGTACAAGGGACGGGATAGGTTATATATTTCTAATTCAAACATAAATTTTGATACGATGGAATTTTAAATGTGAATTTGATAGTCCTTTAAGTTTCACGTTTGTTTCAGATAGGTCCTTTAAGTTTCTAAGGTATCAGATAGATCGTTTAAGTTTCGAGTTTGTTTCGGATAAGTCATTTAAGTTTCTAAGGTTTCAGATAGGTCCTTTAAGTTTCGAGTTTGTTTCAGATAGGTCATTTCTATCAACCTCCGTTAAGCCAAAGTTAATCTGTCCGTTAAGCGAAACTCGAAACTTAAATGACCTATCTGAGACCTTAGAAACTTAAAGGACCTATCAGAAACAAACTCGAAACTTAAAGGACCTATCTGAAACCTTAAAAACTTAAAGGACCTATCTGAAACAAACATAAAACTTAAAGGACCCAAAGAGATATTTTGTCATTTGATAATTATCACTTTAGTTATAACCGAATCTACGCAGGATATGGATGCATCTCAAGTGGATTGGGGCCTGTGCCCCGTTAACTTTGATTTTTTCATGTATCAAATGATTTTATGTATCAAATGATATATTTACTTCTAGGGTCTTGTTAACGAATGTACCCGAGACATTCTTTAAGCATTCTAAAATAAGCAATTATTTTTTAAAAAAGTCAAATATTTTGATTTCCAAGGCAATGATTACATGTATTTTTTAAAATACTTACTACTTATGGGTCTTAAAGAGTACCCCGAGGGCACTTGTTAACATTTCCCTTACTTTTAAGCTAATTTTGATTTTATGTATGGTAACTATAAAACAATTGAAAGTAGTTTCTTATCAATAAAGTTTGTGAAGAATAAAATGTTGAAGTGTATGTGAGATTATAAATTGTTCAAATGTTGGATGCTCTGAATTATTTATTTGCTGATTCATTATTTTTTATTTGAGAAATGTTAACTTGTGCCCTAAGTTTAGAAGTTAAACATAGAAACATTTTCTTAAAAATTGCGCATTCAATTATTAAAAGTTAAGCAATTTTATCTTTTCAATACAAAAGTTATTTTTTAATTTCATTTTTAGTTTCTTAACCTGTGTCCTAAGGGCGCAGGTTAATATGACCCAAATTGTCAATACTTTCATTTTAAATTGGCAATTGGCTACGTGTAATATCATTGTAATATTAGTATTCAGGCTTTTGTATACATGTCTTCAACTCAAACATTTTTGTATATTTGACTTTTCTAATCTATCTTTATTTGCAATATTTGTATTACAATATTGGTACCTTAGTCTATCTTATATGTTGTAATACACAGAGGATGCTTTTCTGTGGTAGTAATGAATTGTTCCAATCAAAATTGTAAGTAACTGTGGCAGCTGTTATTCCTATCTCTGTCCTTCACCGCTATCGAGCTGCCTAAAAATTGAACATCAATCGATTAGAGGGGTCAGAAAGATCAATTGAATTCATTAGTTTTTGGAAAGCTTTTATTGGTGACAACAGATTTGTCGATGAGATGTCCAAAAATTTACTTTCAAAGGCATAAAATAAGCAATTGGGGTAGATGTTGAAAATGTCACTGCATATTAAAATTTCTTTCTCGATATGTAATTATGTTAAGTGCTCCCTCCAAAATTAAATATAAGCAAAAAGATTAATTGAAAAGTTGATGTATGTGGTTAAAAATTTAATCCACATACATCAACTTGTCAAACACGTTTATATTTCATTTTAGATGGAATATTTATGATACATTTAATATTTTAACGTATTTTATAAAAAAAATTAATATAAATGCATGATTTTCCACCACACAAAGAAAAAAAAAGAGACATGATATTCATATATAAGTTAAAATACAAAAGAATACATGATGGGGATCCTGTCCATCTCTTCTTAGACACATTGATGATATCATTTAGACATCCAAACAAAAGAAGAATGAAAATTATAGTAAAAATACAAAACCATATAATCATTTTGGCCACTAGCTTAATTAGCTGGTGGTATTTCACTTCAAATTAAAATCCAAAAGCATTGATTATGATCTCTAAAATAAAATAAGTAAAGGACTCTGATCACAAATCAATATAAGGCATGCATTGTCTCCTTTTGAGTATCGATCATCCTTTCAATATAGAAAATAAAATAAAAGTATCAATCATCCTTCCCTGGCAAAATTTTCTCCACCTTTTATTTGTTCATCCACACATGTTGTCCACGGTTAAAAGCAATTATTTAATGACGACAATCTTGGAATACTTTTAATCATGCTATCATGCATGTTGCTTTTCTTATGTGATTTCACCCTATGGTCATGTTCTCTCTCATTTGTTTCTAGTTCAAAATTACATATTCTTTTTCTTTTGTCAAATTTTTTACGTATTCTAAAATCACGGTTTGACAAACTCGTAGCATGAAGACAACCGAAAGGGTCACATAGAATTCCATGTCCCACCAGAAAATAAAAAAGAATGAAATCAAAAGCATAGTGCAAAAGAGAGAAAAGAAAAGCATAGCCCCCCTTATGATGTTGTCTGTGGGGACTTTCTATTCGAGCATATGAGACTAGTACTGTGCCACACTTTCCAGGTAAGGAAAGAAAGTTTAACACACAATTGTATTTTCCTCCAATTATCACTAACCGACTAACCGTTAGGAAAAAAGCAAAAATAATGCTAGCATATGAACAAATCACAAATGATGCAGAGTCTATTAAGCCATGAAATCATTTTTTGTTTTAGCTGTATGTTTTTATCTGTAACTACAACGTTGTCATTTTGTTTATATATGTTTTCTCATTTTAAATATTATTCTCTCAATGGAAAAGTTGAACAAACACCATCCTTATCGCTGCAACTTGTATGTCTCTCCCTCAAAGTATTGAGCCACATTATGATGTAAAATACTGTGCATTAACAATATAAAATTAGTTTGTTTTTGTAAGCTAGTAAAAATTAAGGTGAAGGATGATGCTCCAATCTTATTATTTGGAAAATGCTAACTTGTGTCGTTAAAACATAAGTTAATGAATCAAATATATAAATAGTTTATTGAAATGTGTGGATTACATCTTTAACTTTATAATGAATTAAATGCACAAAATTTTAGAGAATATTTATTCTTTTAGATTTTTTAGCATGTGTTATAATGACACAAGTTAGCACTACCCATCTTATTTCCATTAACTTTCTTTCAAAGACACCGGTAGAACTAGAACTCAAGACCACTTAAATTTAAGACATACTTTTTACCACTAGACCAAATTGTTGAAGATTTTTAAAAACAAAAATACAAAATACTCTCATAAGCATTTGTAAAAAGGGAAATTCTACTATAGACACAAACATAAATAAATAGTTTTTGGGCGCACACACATTAAAATATTTATTTTAATAATAAAAAACAAATTGATAATAAAGTGAATCAGTAGTTTGAGGAAAAGTCTTATGATGTGTGTGTGACCAAACACTATATATTTATGTTTATGCCCATGTAAGAATACTTCTTGTAAAAATAGTATTGAAGTGTGATACCGAATAATATTTTTCTCCATCCTCAATTTTTTTATAAAAGGGATACAAGAGTAAAGTTTTGATTTTATG
>Ga0228710_1006386_pt1 | contig 17890 bp, 10 predicted proteins | sample MedpolnodulmetaG_FD_177995 | JGI IMG/M metagenome (GOLD analysis project Ga0228710, IMG submission 177995) | Root nodule microbial communities from Medicago polymorpha collected in Santa Monica, California, United States - pink nodules | ecosystem: Host-associated > Plants > Roots > Nodule...
GATCGCGGGAGAGAGGGAGAGCTGAAACGTGAAAAGCTGAAACGTGAAGCGGCTGAAGCGTGAAAGCCTTTCTAATCCTATCAGGTTTGTAACCCACCAAAAATAAAGGATTAAAATAACAAAGGAGAGGTAGGATAGGATTAAAAATAGGTTAAACTTATCCTTTCCTATGGGCGCACCAAACAACGGATTGAGACAGGATAGGATATTCTAATCATATCCTGTCTCCTTATCCTGCGCACCAAACGGGCTCTAAATGAAATTCTAAATAGTTTAGTTTTCTATTGCTTAGTGCCTACCTTAACATGGCAACCACCACCGTGCATACACGGGTGTATTACTAGTTTAATATGAGAATATAATTCAACACTTAGTTTTGCACTAAATTGATAGAAGCAGAACTTAGTTTGACAAATATTGCACGATGTAATGAATAATTTACAATGCCAAATCAATTATCGGTTTCTATTGGTTTGGTTCAAAGTTCTGGTAGTGTACCACATGCACTGAAGAAATTTCCAACTTTATAATCTGCCAAATCAATCTTCCTTTTTAATCTACACCGATTAGTCATCTATTGATTTTCTGTTTTTGTATTTTGCACAGTTGTATTTGGTTTGCCTGACTTCAGCTTGCATAGTCTTAGTCTAACTATTTTGTATTGTTGCTAGGTTAATTCTGACTTTTGTCTTTTTGGGCACAGGGAAGTGGGTATAGTTATCAAGAGTGTGGACATTTCCAGTGGAGAGGTCACGTTAAATTTAAACGAGGAGTTGCTTTTGAAAAGCAAGAGTTCATCGAAGGCTTCTAACTCCGTCAGTGTTATTAGGTCACAAGCTGATTCAAGCACTAAAAAACCATCAAAGAAGCAGCAAACACTTGCAACCTTCTCCAAGTACAGTTCTATGTTTCCCGAAAAGGTTGTAAATTAACTTATACTCTCTGTTTTTAATCATCACACACACACACATGTTTAATTACTAAGAGAGAAAGAAAAAACAAGCAGAGAGGATAGTAAATCTTCTCAAACAATAAAACTGGTAACCAGATAAGAAACACAATAAGCACATCAACAAAATAGTTGTAGTTTATTTTACTTCAGTAATATCATCTATTGGGCGTGTTTGTTTCCAGTTTACTAGATTTATTCCTAAGAATAACTTTCCCGGGAACATAAGAATGGGAGTTTTATTATTTTAGAAAAGATTTCTGGTTAATATTATAATATTCCTGGGAACCTTTTATAATAGGTAGGTTAATGTAGACCAAGGTTTCAATATATTTCCTATGATCTTAATAATGTCCAAGTGCTAGTCAATTAGTACTAAAATCACATCATTTACAACAGTTATTAAGTAGTTACACTTGAAATTGTTCCAATCTTCATGGAACTTCATTCCCACCCTTTTCTTTGTGAATGTTCTTCTATTCCCAGGAACATTTTATACCATGAAATAAAATTTAATAAACTTGCAACAAACATAAAAATGCATATTTCTATCTTTTATTCCCTGGAATCTACAACGATAACTTGAAACAAACGCACCCCTGAATTCGAAACTAGCTGAAACTATTTCTCCGTTAAGATTAGTGCTATCTAATATATTATTATTGCTACGACAAACATTACTTAGATTTTGCTTGAATCTATAAGTGTGCACAGCAGTGCAATAGCCTAGATAATCTCAAGCTGTTAGCACAGCTGGCATTAGTTATCATCTAGCTGCATTATGTTATTTGTTGTTAGATAAGCTATGCAAGTTTTGCAAATGACTAAGTGTGATATTTGTAACAAACCTATGATGACTATCATCACACACTATAAATACAACTTGTACACTCGGATTTCAATAGATCAATAATATAAAACACACTGAAACCTTCTCTCTAATGTTTTTAGTTTTGTTTCTCAATAGAATCTATTTTGTGTTTCTTCTTTCCTTCTTGTTGGCTTGATTGAATATGAATTGTTTGATTGAAGTTTAGTCTTTTGGTTGCTCTTGATGTTTCTTTGAAACGAGATGTCTCACTTGATGCTCCCTTGACATTTTTTTTATTGCATTGTTATGGAAGATATTAGAAGCGAACACTTTCTTTCTATTGGAGAACAAGGTGGAAGAAGGTTTCACAGCCAGAAATGTATCCGAGCATCTAAATACTAAAAATATAGTTTGGAAAATATGGAAAGTCAGTCTTTCTAAAAAATCAAGGTTTAGGTTATAGGTGGAGGCTACAATGTAGCCACATTATGGATGGTTCACCGTGGACCATATATTTGACCATTATATATGTCCTTATTTTCAGAATGATTTAAATTATTATTTTTTAATTACAGATAGACCCTTAGGCTCCTCGTATAAATAGTGTTATAGAATCTTTTCACATTCCTCTTCCTCCTACCACTGCTCTAGAGTCTAAACCATCGTACTACCACCTCGAGAAACCCATTATCTTCTCCACCTGGTGTCTTCAGAACAACTTATCGCATCTTCCCACTATTTGATCTCTGTAAACACACCACAAGGCCGCAAACCCAAAACCCTTGCCCCAAGGTCATCCATCAACCACCTTCTTGAAAATCATTACCACAGGCACCTTTCTCTCAACTATTATATCCTTCACTTTTCTCACCGTACCTAGAAACCCTTGACAACTCCAAAATGGAGCGCTTCCATAGTTCTCATTTACATCGTTGTTTGCAACAATATCCCCTCATTCAAGAGTACCACATCGGACAAAAGATCGCCCGGACATGTGTTTATAAGTTGGGGCAATCCTCACCTCACAAGCCGGTTTTGTGAGGTTGTGTTAGGCCCAACCACAATTTCTAAGATGGTATCAGAGCCTCTCCAAGATCCATTGCGCCACCTGCTACCAGGTTTCCGCTATCGGGCCACCCACCATTTATGTCCCCCCCAATAGTGCTGGTCGTGCGGGTGCGTTAAAGAGTCCCACATCGGACAAAAGATGGCCTGAACATGTGTTTATAAGTGGGGGCAATCCCCACCTCACAAGCAGGTTTTGTAGGGTTGTGTTAGGCCCAACCATGATTTCTAAGTCCCTTCATCTTCTATCAGGTACTGTAGCGAGTAGCGGCTGAATATTCCAGTCACACAAAGCATCGAGAATGCGCAGGCTTTTGTTGGTCTTCTTGTGCAGCAAAGCACTGAGCACACAGAGTTCTCAGCTAATCAGTAAAATGCATTATAGAATCAGTTAATCTTTCTGGTGGATTGTGTGGTGCGATGGTGTGTCTTTGTGCAGCTTTTCCCCAACTTTATGCTCTTTATGTGGTGGTTCGGTTATGGGTTTCCTTATTGTGGATAGGTCTAGTTTTTCAAGCCACTTTCATTTTCTTTTTCAGAAATTTGAAGGGTAGAGAAACTGCATAAGTAATGATCTTGTTGCTTCGAAGTCTTGATTCTGTTACTTTTTATGACTCTCTGGACACTAGAATTTGGCTTTTGGGCAAAATGTGGTTCCTTCACTTGTAAGTCTCTCGAGTATGTGTTTGTGTCCTTGGTGACTTTTGGTTTCCTTTGAGTAAGTTTAATTTTGAAATCTAGGGCCTATTGAAATTCAAAGTCTTTATCCACTTTATGTTGCTTAATTTGATTACAATTTGGTTATATTTGTTGGTTTTATTTAATCAAAAGTAGCAATCAACATGGGTTTTTAAAATTCTTTTAATGTCAACTGTGAAGCATTTTGTTATTGATAGGTCAACTTCAATCTACCAAAGTTGGATGTGAATTTTGTGCATCGTGAACATGGTCTTTCTATTGAAAACAACATCACAGGTATCCAATTGAAAAGCACCAAATCTCGATCTACTGAGGATGTTGGGGAGAGTACACGCCTTGATTTTCAACTGGAGTTTAGTGAAATTCATGTATGAGCTTGACTGTTAATTTTGGTGAAGTTCTTGTGATATGATTTCTATTTGTAGTTTGTTTTGTTTCTTCCTGACAAATTTTCATTTGCCTTATTGATATTACAGCTTCTTAGAGGAGCTGGTTCTTCCATCCTGGAGATATTAAAGTTGGATTTGGTTTCTTTTGTGTATATCCCTGTACAGGTAAATTATTTACAATCATATAAAGTAGCCTTTGCATGTCAATATTCAGAAGGAAAGGGATAGAAAACTGGAAACTGTAAAATGGATTTTGAATAAGACTTTTCATTATTTGAACAATTGTTAGGGTACACCTATTTATACAAAGAGGCGATACAGTACTGCACATTATGCGGCCTTATCATATACACTAACATTGCATCACTGTAAACTGGCATTCTTATGTCTTTACTTTGCGTAGCTAAATTTACCCAAAGTTAAGTGATAAAATTGCAAACATAAATTTTTTTAAATTAAAAAGAACATCAATTGTAAAGCTAACTTGGTGGTGAAGTGTTTTATCATCTATAATTACCACAGAATTTTTGGTGGCTACACTATAGATGGTTTTATGCTTGAAGTTATTTTGCAAAGCCACATAATTTGGCGAAAGCATTTCTGCTGAAAGTTGTTGTTCAGAATCCCACAGAGAACAGTGATATGCATTAATAGTGGTTAAAATTTAAATGGGGAGCAACCCTCACCCCATGAGCTAGCTTTTGATGTTGGAGTTAGGCCAAAACCTGAATTCTAATATTTATCTTTTAATTGCAAATTGAAAATGCTCGGATAATAAGAAGCTGAAATCGTTGTGCTTTTGATGGTTTTATTCTGTTTTATTCAATATAATTTTCTCTAATTATATATGTATAGTTGGAGTTTGGAAGTTTTCCCATAAACTTTACAGAAAACTGTTTCTTCTTTTCATTAAAAAAAACATACATGAATAGAATTGGATATATAATTGAAGGATGACATATGCGATACCCTACCACAATGCTTCTATTGTACTACACCCACAACTGGTCCTGACATTCTAACAGAAAGATTGGAAAATATAAATACAAGGAGGTCTAGAAAAAGGAGCATAGTTGCCAAAGTAAAAACAGAATTTTCAAGAAAGTTGGAACTTATTTCTTTTGGGCAAACAGAAAACAGGGATTTTAAATTCTCATATTTCTTTTGCACACACTGCGTAATTTTTTGGGGTTATATTTGTATGTGTGTGTATTTTCATAACGAGCTTAAAAATTCCTTTTTGTATTTGTTGCGGAAACTTATTATTTATTGTTATTGGGATTCTTCCTCTGCATCAGCCAATTTCGTCCGTTAGAGCTGAAACTGAAATCAAGCTAGGAGGCACTCAGTGCAACATCATAATGAGCCGGCTAAAGCCCTGGCTTCTCCTTCATCTGTCAAAGAAGAAAAAAATTGTACTTAGAGAAGAAGCTTCTGTTGTTGTAAAGCCACAATCAACTGATAGCAGGATCATCATGTGGACTTGCAATGTCTCAGCTCCTGAGATGACAATAGTGCTTTTCGATATGGTTGGTTCACCTGTATATCATGTAAGCATTGTGCTTATTTGTGTCTCTGTTATTGTAACAAGTTGCTAATAAGTGTTAGAGAGTTGAAACATTTCTTCGGAAAAACACATGACTAGTTTAATGTCTAATGTGATTTTTTCGGTGACTAGAGAACGCGTGGTGATAGGTGACACTTAGAAAGAAGATCCATCGTAAACCGCGGTGGAGGATGGATTTCAGAGGAAGACATGGTTGATGATAAAGAAGCTTTGATACATCTTGAATTTCAGAGAGAAAGCCTAAAAAAACTGACTAAAACTGAAATTGATTGAAATTAATTGAACCTAGCTTTGCATCGCTAGAAATATATAGGAAGAGTCTAGATGCAGCTGCCATTGACATTTGTACAAGAGTTAGTAAAACTAAGTGCAACTATACTAATGACATTTAACTGGGCTTACAACATAACTAGTTACAGAGAGTTATATTTTTACACACATTATTGGGGTTTGTTTTGTACGTTTGAAATTGAAATTCCTTTCATTTAATTTATTAATATACATTGAATATCGATACACTTGAGTTCTATTGTTTTAGAGGTAGTTATCCTTGTTTTACATATTTTGTTTTCCTTTAAATTAGTTGTGCTAAAAAATGACATCAGTTTTATTGCTTTCCAATTCTAGGGATGCTCACAATCATCACATCTGTTTGCAAACAACATTTCGAATACGGGGACTACAGTACATGTTGAACTTGGAGAGTTAAATCTCCACTTGGCTGATGAATATCAAGAGTTCTTAAAAGAAAGTGTTTTTGGTGTGGAATCAAATTGTGGCTCCATTATGCACATTGCAAAGGTTTGTTTGGATTGGGGGAAAAAGGACATGGAATCATCCGAAGAGGATGGTCCTAGGCTAGGTTTATTAGTTGATGTGACTGGAATGGGAATTTATCTAACTTTCAAGAGAATAGCGTCACTCATATCAACAGCCATATCATTTCAAGCTCTATTAAAAACTCTATCTGGTTCAAAGAAAAAATTAACTCAGAGCCAAGGGCGTTTAACAAAATCTTCAGGGAAGGGAACTCAAATGTTGAAAGTCAATCTTGAGAGGTGTTCTGTATATGTTTGGGGCGAGGTAGGGTTGGATAATGCAATTGTTCCAGACCCCAAGCGTGTTAATTATGGCTCACAAGGTGGTAGAGTTATAATAGATGTCTCAGTAGATGGTACCCCACGAAATGCCCACATAATGCCTACTACTTCCAACGAATACCAGAAGCTCAAGTACTCTGTCTCTCTTGAAATTTTTCAATTCAATTTGTGCATGAACAAAGAGAAACAGTCCACACAAATTGAACTTGAAAGAGCGAGATCTGTCTATCAGGAATATATGGAGGAAAATCGGCCAGTAACAAAGGTGGCATTGTTTGATTTGCAAAATGCTAAATTTGTACGACGATCAGGTGGCCTAAAACAGATTGCTGTCTGTTCTCTGTTCAGTGCTACTGACATCACCCTTAGGTGGGAGCCTGATGTACATCTATCACTAATTGAACTTGTCTTGCAGCTGCAGTTATTGGTACATAACAGCAAGCTTGAACACATGGGAGATGCGTCTCATGGTCGAGATGCTAATTGGAAACAAGAAGCTACCACTGAATCAGGGCATCTTGGAAAGCAGAAGCAGAAAGAATCAATTTTTGCTGTTGATGTAGAAATGTTAAGTATTTCGGCTGGGCTAGGAGATGGAGTTGATGGTATGGTTCAGGTGCAGTCAATTTTCTCTGAAAATGCTCGTATAGGAGTGCTCCTTGAAGGACTTATGCTTAGCTTCAACGGAGCCAGGATCCTCAAGAGTAGTCGAATGCAAATTTCACGAATTCCCAGTGTCTCTGCTAGTCCATCTAATGCAAAAGAGCATGTGGTCACAACATGGGATTGGGTAATCCAAGGTCTCGAAGTTCACATTTGCATGCCATACAGATTGCAATTGCGTGCCATTGATGATGTCATTGAGGATATGTTACGAGGTCTGAAGCTCATAATTGCTACCAAGACAAATTTGATTTTTCCTGTGAAGAAAGACAGCTCTAAGGTTAAGAAACCTAGTTCTGTACAATTTGGATGCCTAAAATTTTGCATACGCAAGTTAACTGCTGATATCGAAGAGGAACCAATGCAGGGATGGCTTGATGAGCACTATCAATTACTGAAGAAGGAGGCTGGTGAGTTAGCCATCCGGTTGAACTTTCTAGATGAATTAATATCGAAGGCGAAACATGTTCCCAAATCTACCGACAGCATTAGTTCTTCTCAAGAAGGAAAATTTTGTTATAACAATATTGAGGTTGATGTAAAAGATTCTTCTACTCTCGAGTCCATAAGAGAAGAGATATATAAAAAATCATTCCGATCATATTACCAGGCATGCCAGAATCTAGTGTCATCTGAAGGATCAGGTGCTTGTAAAGAAGATTTCCAGGCTGGTTTCAAACCCAGTACTTCGAGGACTTCTCTTCTTTCTATATCTGCATTAGATTTAGATGTAAGCTTGAGAAAAATTGATGGTGGAGATGCTGGGATGATCGAGGTTCTGAAAAAGCTTGATCCTGTTTGCCTTGAAAATAATATACCATTCTCCCGACTGTATGGGACAAATATCCTCTTAAACACGAGCTCTCTTGTGGTCCAGCTTCGGAATTACACATTTCCTCTTTTCTCTGGAAGTTCTGGTAAATGTGAAGGTCGTCTTGTGTTGGCTCAACAGGTAATATTAAAAGAACCTCATTGTCTCCCTTTTATAGGCACTGTTTTAACTTGATATTGATTGCATATTCCTGTTACGAGAAAGAAAAGTAAATTCAAAGATAAAAATACCTACCTTTGAGAAATACCTTATTGTCATACTTGGTCCCCTTTGAGATAAAGTTACAATAGATAAGAGGTTGGGAAGTCTATGAGAAAAAGAAAAGATAACTTCCTTACAAAATCCACAATATTAAAACTAAGAAACACATCATGGAACATAGTTTTTTCCTGTCATTCTGTATATTCATAAGCACCATAAAGAAGCTAACAACAAAAGAAATATCATTGAAAATTCTCACATTTCTCTATAAGTTGGCATGCTGGCATACAAGAAATTGATTCACTCAGAATAAGTCCACAAATTTCTTATTGGCATGAACTTTGAATGGGTATCTCATTACATTCACTTCATCTTTAAAATCTAAATTTTTATTTTTAGAGTTAAATATGATTTTAGTTCGTATAAAATTTCAAAATTTCGTTTTTTGTCCTATACAAATTTTCTTCAACTTTTAGCCCTCATAATATTTCCTGTCAGCAGTTTTAGTCCATACTGTTAATCATGTGTAGCCTTCGAATTTTTGAACGATTGTTTTGAAGGCAGTCTTAGTCCCTACTGTTAAGTCAGCTCATGTGTAGCCTTCGAATTTTTGAATGACTTTTTTGTGGGCATATTTATAACATTATAAACATGTCCCCTACAAAAATTTAGAAGTTTTTAGCAATGGGTGAATTAAATATGAAATTAAGTGCCAAACTCTCAAGAAAAATAATGGACCTAAAAATCAAATTTTGAGCTCATTTTGATCAGGCCTCTATTTATTTTGATTTTAAAATGTCAGAAAATATTGTGGGGGCTGAAAGTCGAAGAAATTACTTGTAGGGACTAAAAACGAAAATTTGAAATTTCATGGGGACTAGAAACATATTTAACCATTGTTCTTATTTTTTTGATCACGTAAAATAAACATGATTTTTATACTGTTATCTTATAGAATGACTGAAAGAGAAGTAAGCACGAGTCTTAGCATATAATCCTGCCTTTAATTTATATTAAGGATTAATCACATTTGAGTTACCGTATGGAATAAACTTGGAAGTGTTTCAATTGAAATTTAATTGTTGTTGCACTTCCGTTGAATTTTTGCGTGTTTTCAAATGTAAATAATGGTTCCTCGTCTTACCTGCAATGAAGTACAACAGAAATATTTTGAAAAAAATCTGTTACATCTGTCTTCGAGTAGTCTTCTAAATTATAGAAGCCTAGAATCTGTTACATCAGTCAGTGCAACTACTTCAGTAAATTTGAGGTTGATCTTTACTATATATAGGGTTGGATGTAGGTAGCTGATCCACTGCATTACCAATTGCACACTTTCAGTTCTCAAAAATATATATTCTATTCATTTTCATTCTCTTTTTTTTATTGAAAATTTAATTTTGTTTTGAAAAGAATAATTTTAAAATTTTCAAGAAATTGAATACACAATTTTCAGCATAATGTTTCTTTATTTAGTTCATTAACAAGTGCTCTAAGGGCACGTTAGCATTTGCCATAAATTAGATGTAATTTTGCCGTGAAGGTAATTCTGTCGTTTTAGTATAATGTTTGTCATATTATTACTTGGTCAATCTCAAATATATAATGTTATCTAGTTTGTTAGTAGGTGTACATCAAAAACAAGGTATGATTAGACCTTATCCAAGTCTCTTCATCCTATTCGTCCCTGTTCTATCTTGACCATTAAACGAGACATAATGTTCTAGATGCAGTTGAATACATTATTCGCTATTCAATACTTTGGTTGTGGTTTTTTCTATGACTCTTGTTCTATAGATATGGTCAAAGTTGGGAAAGAACACAATTTTATAAACGAGTAGGTTCCTACGTTGTTCAGTAGTACGACAGATTTAGGTGAGTTACTATAGGTAAAAATATAATTGTAGGTACCATTTGAACCATAAAAGATGACAAGATAACCACTTTATTAAATAGGTGGAAAAGCAACAAGTTACCCGTGAAAATTCTGGTAATGATTTCAGATAGTTCTGTTGTTTAAGACGTGTCATATAATATCTAATTACTACTTTATACAAGCCAACATGATTGTATATTTTCTCTGCTCTCACTGTTTTTTTAACCTTTTTTTTGGGGTTTAGCAACGTTTTATGCAGTGTTTCCGTTCCTTTGTCTTATTTATTGTTCATTGATTTACTTCAACTAGGCAACTAGCTTTCAACCTCAAATATTTCAAGATGTCTATGTTGGGAGATGGAGAAAGGTTCGCATGCTACGTTCGGCTAGTGGTACTACTCCACCTATAAAGACATATTCGGATTTGCCAATACATTTCCAGAAAGGTGAGGTGTCATTTGGGGTGGGTTATGAACCAGCTTTTGCTGATGTTAGTTACGCTTTCACCGTAGCACTTCGGAGGGCTAATCTAAGTGTTAGGAATCCTGGTCCACTTGTTCATCCACCAAAGAAGGAGCGGAGTTTACCATGGTGGGACGACATGAGAAATTACATCCATGGAAAAGTTTCCTTACTGTTCTCTGAATCAAGATGGAATATTTTGGCAACTACAGATCCATATGAAAAGGTTGACAAACTTCAAATTGTAAGCAGCTGTATGGAAATTCACCAGTCTGACGGTCGTGTTTTTGTTTTTGCCAAAGATTTTAAGTTTTTGTTAAGTAGTTTGGAAAGTTTGGCAAACAGATGTGGTTTCAAAATTCCAACAGGAGTCTCTGGGGCATTTTTGGAAGCCCCTATCTTTACTCTCGAAGTTACAATGGACTGGGAATGTGGATCTGGAGATCCCATGGATCATTATTTATTTGCACTACCAGTTGAGGGAAAACCTCGCGACAAAGTATTTGATCCCTTCAGATCGACTTCTCTTTCTCTCCGATGGAACTTCTCTCTTAGACCCCTTCCTCTTTCATTAGAAAAACATTCCTCACTGTCCATTGCTAGTGATAATACTGAACAAGGATCTACTGTATTTGATCCTCCTCATGTATCTCAAAATTTTTCACGCGTGTCCCCTACATTTAACTTTGGAGCTCATGATCTAGCATGGATATTAAGATTCTGGAGCTTGAACTACAATCCTCCACATAAGCTGCGGAGCTTCTCCCGTTGGCCGCGTTTTGGAGTTTCGAGAGCTGCCAGGTCAGGCAATCTTTCACTAGATAAAGTGATGACTGAATTCATGCTTCGTCTAGATGCCACCCCAGCCTGTATAAAGAACATGCCTTTAGATGATGATGATCCAGCCAAAGGACTGACTTTCACAATGAGAAAACTAAAGTATGAACTGTGTTATAGTAGGGGCAAGCAAAAATATACTTTTGAAAGCAAGCGTGATATTCTTGATCTTGTTTACCAGGGATTTGACCTTCATATGCTCAAAGCTTTCCTAAATAAGGAAGCCTGTGCTAGTGTTGCTAAAGTAGTTAACATGATACTGAAAAGTTCGCAATCTGTATCCACAGACAAAATCTCAACTGACAAAGGTTACATGACAGAGAAAAATCGTGATGATGGATTTTTATTGTCCTCCGATTACTTCACTATCAGAAGACAATCCTCAAAGGCTGATCCTGCTAGGTTACTAGCGTGGCAAGAAGCAGGAAGAAGAAGAAAAGTTGAGATGACGTATGTACGGTCTGAGTTTGACAATGGGAGTGAAACTGATGAACATATGCGGTCTGACCCAAGTGATGATGATGGTTACAATGTGGTAATAGCTGACGGTTGTCAACGTGTGTTTGTCTATGGTCTTAAGCTTTTGTGGACCATTGAAAACAGAGATGCTGTTTGGGCCTGGGTTGGAGGTCTATCCAAAGCCTTTGAGCCTCCCAAGCCTTCTCCATCTCGGCAGCATGCACAGAGGAAATTACTTGATGAAAATAAAAAGCATGATGAAGCTGATTTAGGTCAAGGTGATGTTTCAAAATGTCCAACTGGTAAAAGTTCCAAGTCTCCCTCTTCTCAGCAAGCAGGTACTTCTGGTTCAGTTTCATCTCCATCAAATTCGGTTAAAGCGGACACCTCCCTATCTGGTATGTATTATATGTTTTATGATCTTTTGTTAACTGCTATGAATTTGGATATGCAAATTAGATTGTAAATCAGTAATAACAATAAAGAGATAGTTAAATATACCATCTGTTGCTACAAGTAGTATTATTGCATGCAAGATCATTGATTTTTTTTATTTTTTTTTACTAAGAATCAAATATTTTCAGAGTTTTATTCCCACTTCGTTTCCTCTTTTTGGTGCATTGCCAGCTAAGATGGAGAACATAGATGATTCAGATTCAGAGGGGACCCGGCACTTCATGGTGAATGTCATTGAGCCACAATTTAACCTTCATTCAGAGGATGCAAATGTAAGTTTGTCAAATGTGGACACTTGAAGCGGGCAGCTTTTCGGTTTTTATTTTGCCTTCAATTTTGTTTTTGATTAAATCCCTTCCTATGACACCTTTTCATTTTACTATCCAGTATTGTCAATCAATTTACTTAGCGCCTTGCCTTGTTTTGAACATATAAATATGCCCTGCTTACTTCTTTTACCTCCGCAGTGCTTCGTTTCTTTGTTTGATATTTTTATTCATTTATCGATACTGTGACATCATGCATGGTTTTAAAATAATCTCACATTTTCAACAAACAGGGTAGATTTCTGCTTGCAGCTGTAAGTGGCCGTGTTTTAGCTCGGTCATTTCATTCTGTCCTTCATGTTGGTCTTGACATGATTGAGAAAGCTTTTGGTGCTACTGACGTACATATTAGTGAATACCAGCCTGAAATGACATGGAAAAGAATGGAGTTCTCTGTTATGTTGGAGCATGTACAGGCTCATGTTGCACCAACAGATGTTGATCCTGGAGCTGGATTGCAGTGGCTTCCGAAAATTCTCCGAAGCTCTCCTAAAGTAATGCGTACAGGTGCTCTTCTCGAGAGAGTTTTTATGCCCTGTGATATGTATTTTAGGTACACAAGGCACAAAGGCGGTACTCCAGAACTGAAAGTAAGCTATTTTATACCTATGTTGCTAACATATAAATGCGTCTTTTTTCGTAAGTGCATATATTCCAAGACACACAAATCTTAGAAAACTTTGTTTCTCTAGTTAGTAAATGTCATTTCTCATGGCTATCAATACTCTATTTCAAATGCTTTACTTTAGTTTTAAAAAGAGTTCTACCGCAGGTGAAGCCATTGAAGGAGCTCACATTCAATTCTCGTAATATAACAGCAACAATGACGTCTCGCCAGTTTCAGGTCATGCTGGATGTGTTGACCAATCTTCTCTTTGCACGCCTTCCAAAGTAATGGCCAGCCCACTTATCTCCTAGCGCTCATTCTAAATTACTTTTATCTTTTTAACATTTACCTATTTCTATCACACGTTTGCTGCATCTCACTCCTAATCACAATGCTATTCATCTTTACTGTGTTTTATATCTATGAACGTAGCAATTCATTTTTATGTTTACAACATTAATTATTCTTCCAAACTTGATGAGTTAATATAGGCCTGATTGTTATTAAAAAAGTGTATTACTACATAAATGACTAGTTGACTACATAATCTAGGATGACTATTGGCTTCTGTGAAGAGGTTCAGATCCCAGAGATTTCCTTTGTGACAGATTTTTCAGCTGTTACTTTATTTTGATAGAACAATACGCTGCTGTGTAGGTATAGTTATTTGGCAATTGGCATGATGAAGCCTCACATCAGCATATACCTCTGTTTATTATCGACTCTTAGCCTTCTTATTGCAGATACTAACTCGAAATAGTGGTTAAATATTTATCTATGCTTGAATAGTTTTCTTTTTAGATTTACTTTTTTATTAATTGTGTGAAAATAATTATTTCAATTTTTTTTTTTTTTAAGATTTTTATTCATAGATTGACTTTGATCATCAAGTTAGTTAATTTGATATGATCTCTTTTTTTCTTTCAAGTAACTTAAACAAACCCAATATATTCTGTGATATATGATGAGTTCTTGAAATAAAATATGCATTTGACTCCACTCAGGCCTCGGAAAAGTAGCCTGTCTTTTCCTGAAGACGATGATGATGTTGAAGAAGAAGCAGATGAGGTGGTTCCTGATGGTGTTGAAGAGGTGGAACTTGCAAAAATCAACCTTGAAAAAAGAGAGAGGGAACAAAAGTTGCTTCTTGATGATATTCGAAAATTGTCTCTTTGGTGTGACCCTTCTGGAGATGTGCATCCTGAAAAGGAAAGTGACTTGTGGATGATAACTGGTGGAAGATCTATGCTGGTAAGAAACGAACTTGGTCAACAATCTTCTAATTGACTTGAAAGTATTCGTTAAATTATAGTTGCTTATTCTTAAGTCTTCTAGCTCTTCTGTATACTAAAAAAGAAATCAGATACGTACCGTGCTTGGTGATATTTTTATGCGTATGGTACTTGAAATACAAGTATCTTTTGGGAGAAAGAAAATAAGAGGATACAAGAGACATATGCATAAACCGTGTGTTTCAACTACACCAAATAGATTCTATTATATAGGCTTAGAAACAAATAACTATACTGTGGAAAATATCACGGATAAATTTTAAGTTATGAATCAAGTACAAGCACTGATACATTTAAATAGGCTATTCTAAGCCTAACGGGCCTAGTAAATGGGCCTAACACAATTATTACTAACAATTACACTATTTACAACACTCCCCCTCAAGATGGTGAATGAATATTTATCACTCCCAGCTTGGAAAAAATCCTTTCAAAGTGGCCCATCTGGACCATAAAAGGAATATCGTTCCACACCCTCACCATATATGTAATCTATCATCAAATGTACATTTTAATTTTATGCTTAAAAAGCACTTTGCCTAAGTTTTAGCCTCGTGCTTGGGGGGCTGTGGACCATCATATGATATATAGCTCTATACCTCCGTCCTAAATAAGGGAATAGAATAATATTCGGCCAGGGATACAGCCCTAGGCAAGTTACATCGACCTGTCAGTTGATTTAACATGGGTCTCGCTTACACGCCAAGTCGCTCATTATGCTCCGACCCGCCCAAACATCTCTAACTCCGTAACTTTCCTAAACTCCCAATAACATTTCTATAAAAGGGAAGGAAGGCTTTGAGAAAAAGAGACTTTCACAAAAAGAGAAAAACATCACCACCCTGCCTGACACCATACCAGCGGGGGTGGGAACGATCGTACTTCTCGCAAGTACACCATCCATTCCATTTTGTGAACTATGGTCCTTGCATTCTTAATGATGTTGCTCAGTGGGGCCTGCATCCCATTAAAATTATGGCTCTTCTCATCTGATGTGGCACTATCTTTGCTTGGTTTCTTTACCCTTTTTGAAGTAGTGGGGAAAGATACCGCACTATTCTTTTTTGTTGATGCAAAATATATTGCATTTTTCATTAGCATAATACTAGATCCTAAGTTTTCACGTGTATATTCATCCTATGGTTTGTCTCATATTATTTGTCATTTTAAAATACCAATGAAGCATTGATTACCTCTTTTCCAACCCTTGTTTGTTTTATTTCGACCCACCTAACTACTCTACTAACTACTATAGTAATAAGGATATTGTAGTCATGAAGCTCATTTAATCATGAAAATTGGCACACTCAATGGTTTTATTAAGAAGTGTGCATAACCTTAAACCACACTTAATATGAGACAGAGGGAGTAACTTTTGAGATGTATTTTTATTTGTACGCATATTTCATTTTCAATATATGACAAATATGCTTGCCTAATCAAATAGTAATCGCACACTGGCAGGTCCAAGGACTGAAGAGAGAGCTTCTAAGTGCACAAAAATCTAGAAAGGCAGCAGCCGTAGCATTAAGGTTAGCTCTCCAAAAAGCTGCACAGCTACGGCTGGCAGAGAAGGAGATGAACAAAAGTCCTTCCTATGCTATGCGGATATCCCTGGAAATTAACAAAGTTGTTTGGAGCATGCTTGTTGATGGTAAATCCTTTGCGGAAGCCGAGATTAATGACATGGTAAGATTTATTTAGGAAACTTCTCTCTCACTTTTCTCTACGTTTACTTCCAAAACTGACGGAGTGCACTTTAAAATTGCTTCACATGAAGTATAAAATGGTGTCCCTGTCAAATTTTCTCGTGAAATATATGTCCTAAAAGTTTCTTACATTATTTGTAATTTTTTTACATGGTCTGCATGTATACAAAACTGAACGCTATTGGGACCAAGGGAAAAATCACATCAGTCTTATTTAGTCTTTTTTTCTTGTCCAAATTCAAATACCTGAGAGTGGTGATTCCTGGCTAGCACTTAGTTTTGTAACTTTCCCTATTTATCTTTTTGGTCTCAATTTGTAAGAGTATGCTAATTCAGTTTGATTTTTGTTAACATGTAGAAATATGACTTTGACCGGGATTACAAGGATGTAGGTGTTGCTCATTTTACAACAAAATATTTTGTTGTCAGAAACTGCCTGCCTAATGCCAAGTCTGATATGCTTTTGTCAGCATGGAATCCTCCATCCGAATGGGGACTGTATGTAACTTTTCCTGGACTTTTTCTTAATTTATTGGTGCTTATAGGTTGATGTTTTGATATCTGTTGTTTTGCTGTTCCAACTTCCAAGTGTTGTTTTCTAAAATGTTACTCAAGTACATGAAGCTCTGTTTAACTATTTATAGAGCAACTACCACAACTGTCACTATAGCTGGCACACACTTGCCAAGTAAGATTCTATTACAACAAAAGCTTGTAGGTCAAGCTTCTAAAAACTAAACTATTTCAACTAAAGCTAACTCTAATACTCCCCCGCAAGCTCAAGGTGGTTGAGATGCTTGTAAAAGAGCAAGATCAGACACACTGAGCCTCGACCTCACGGCTTCAAAGTGCATAGGAGAAAGAGCTTTGGTGAGAATTTCAGCATACTGATCAATTGCATGGACATGAACCAGTTGCAGTTTCTTGCTAAGCACTTTTTCTAGGACAAAATATAAATTGAGCTCGATATGGCTTGGAATTAGTAGCATGAAGGACGAGATTATGAGTGAGAGTAGTAGTGCAATGCTCATGTTGTCACAATAGATGACGGGAGAGGTATGATGCACACCCAGCTCAGTTAACAGAGATTGGATCCAATAAACCTCGGTTGTGGCAAGAGCCAAACTCCTGTATTCTGCCTCTGTGCTGGACCAAGCCAGTATTGGATGATAAGTGGTACAAGATCATACATTTGAACATATATCACAATTTATTTTGTAAAGGTCATTTTTTCAACCAAGCAAATGGCCCCAGACTTCCTAAGTCACGGTTATTCCATTGAATGGGAATATGCATACAATTATCTGTATTATTCAGTGTTCTGTTACCATTAGACTTCCTTCTACTCACACTGCTTATACAGTGCAACAATATGTTTTGCATACTCTTCATACTCTTGAATTGAGCAGATTCTGCTCCTTGGTGATTGCCTTATGTCTTTGAAGTAGTTAATTTGGAGGGTATCTTTTTTTTTTTTGATTGACGGAGGGTGTCTCTTTGAAGATATTTATAAATTTAACATTTATACTCTAAAAATGGTAACTTGGTTCTATAAAGTATAAAGCTCCCCTATGGTGAGGTCTAAGGAAGG